>Ga0209702_10000429_pt1 | contig 86200 bp, 84 predicted proteins | sample FRY01_FD_187210 | JGI IMG/M metagenome (GOLD analysis project Ga0209702, IMG submission 187210) | Freshwater microbial communities from Lake Fryxell liftoff mats and glacier meltwater in Antarctica - FRY-01 (SPAdes) (version 2) | ecosystem: Environmental > Aquatic > Freshwater > Ice > Glacier...
CGAAGCATAGCGACACATTATCTCCTTTTCTCTTCTTCTCCGCGTGAAAACAGGAGCGCAGCGACCAAATCAGCGTTTATCCGTTTTATCAGTGTGTTTGAGCAACGCAAAAACCCGTGTTCAATTAAGAGACCCTTCGTTCCTCAGGGTGACACACGGAGCATAGCGACACATTATCACCTTTTTCTTCTTCTCCGCGTGAAAATAGGAGCGTAGCGACCAAATCAGCGTTTATCCGTTTTATCAGTGTGTTTGAGCAACGCGAAAACCCGTGTTCAATTAGAGAGACCCTTCGTTCCTCAGGGTGACAAACGAAGCATAGCGACACATTATCTCCTTTTCTCTTCTTCTCCGCGTGAAAACAGGAGCGCAGCGACCAAATCAGCGTTTATCCGTTTTATCAGTGTGTTTGAGCAACGCAAAAACCCGTGTTCAATTAAGAGACCCTTCGTTCCTCAGGGTGACAAACGGAGCATAGCGACACATTATCACCTTTTTCTTCTTCTCCGCGTGAAAATAGGAGCGCAGCGACCAAATCAGTGTTTATCCATTTTATCAGTGTGTTTGAGCAACGCAAAAACCCGTGTTCAATTAGAGACCCTTCGTTCCTCAGGGTGACAAACGAAGCATAGCGACACATTATCTCCTTTTCTCTTTGTCTCTTTGTCTCTCTATCTCTATCTCTTTACAAACGAATCAACCAGTCAACTAAGCCTCCAAATTTTTCACCATCGTTAAAATGGTAGCAATGGCGCAAGTCTCGTTTTCTTGGTCGTAAACTTCAACCAGCCATTTCACAATTCCCTTGCGGATGTCTTGTTCGTCTTTCTTTTCTTGCTGAATTTTCTCTTTGCAGGTAAGGCGAACTCCAATGGTCATTCCGGGATAAACGGGTTTGGTGAAGCGTGCTTCGTCAATGCCGTAGTTCAAGAGCACGGGGCATTTTCTGTTCTCCACAAACATGCCTGCTGCTTTGGAAAGAATCCAATAGCCATGCGCCACGCGGCCTTCAAAGAGTGTTCCTCCCAAGGATGTAACGTCAGTGTGCGCATAAAAATGGTCGCCACTCACATTGGCAAAGTTGATGATGTCTGTTTCGGTAACCGTGTGTTTGTGCGTAATAAGCGTTTCGCCAATTTCAACCTCCTCAAAATGCTTCATAAACGGATTGAGGAGCACTTCTTTCTGCTTGGCTCCCGGCTGATAAATGTTTGTAATGGCGGTAATCATACTTGGCGAACCTTGAATGGCAGTGCGCTGCATGTAGTGCATAACACCGCGCTTTCCGCCCATCTCTTCTCCTCCACCCGCTCGTCCGGGGCCGCCATGCACCAACAACGGCATGGGAGAACCATGACCGGTGCTTTCTTTGGCACAATCGCCATTCAGAACAAGCACGCGACCATGAAAGGAAGCAGCGCCAAGTGCAAACGTTCTAGCTGTTTTTTCATCGTTGGTAACGATAGAAGCACACAATGAACCCAAACCTAGTTTGGTAAGCTGAATGGCTTCATCTAAGGTTTTGTACGGAAGAATGGTGCTTACTGGGCCAAAAGCCTCAATATTATGAACTGCCGAATTGTTGAACGGGTCATCGTTTCGCATTAAAATGGGCGACATGAAGGCACCTACAGAGCCATCGGCTCCAATGGCAACAACTGGGTCGAGGTTTCCGAACACAATCTGACTTTCTTTCATCAGCAAAGCCACTTGTTCTTTTACTTCACGCATTTGGTCTTGTCCGGCCAATGCACCCATTCTCACGCCTTCCGTAGTTGGATTGCCGATGGTGGTTTTCTCTAAGCGTTGTCCAATAGCAATTTGAACATCCTCTACCAAGTTCTCAGGAACCATTATTCTGCGAATGGCGGTACATTTCTGTCCGCATTTTACGGTAATCTCCTTCACCACTTCTTTAATGAAGAGGTCGAATTCTGGCGTTCCCGGAACGGCATCTAATCCTAAAACAGATGAATTCAAACTATCGGCCTCCATATTAAACGGAACGGAATTGTTGATGATGCTTGGCTTGGCTTTCAGCATTCTTCCCGTTGTTGCCGAACCTGTAAATGTGACTACATCTTGGCTTTCTACATGGTCTAATAAATCGCCAGCAGAACCGCAAATCAATTGCAACGCTCCTTCGGGAATAATACCTGAGGCAATGATGTCGCGCACCATTACTTCGGTAAGATAGGATGTAACAGTTGCTGGTTTCACTACTGCTGGTACTCCCGCTAGCCAGTTTACAGCTACTTTCTCCAGCATTCCCCAAATCGGGAAATTGTAAGCGTTAATGTGAACAGCAACGCCTTCTTTTGGCACCATAATGTGATGTCCAATGAATGCCCCCGTCTTGCCTAAGGGCGCGTATTCTCCATCCACGTAATAGCTCTCATCGCCAAACTGCCGTCTCAGGCTGGCGTTGGCAAACAGATTACCTATTCCGCCTTCAATATCAATCCAACTGTCAATGCGGGTTGCGCCCGTTTTATAACTCACTTCGTAATAGCGCTCTTTTCTTTCGAGAAGATACATGGCCAAGGCTTTCAGCATCAGTCCGCGTTCTTGAAAAGTCATTTTGCGCAATGCTTCTCCACTTTTTCTTCCGTATTGAAGCGCAGCGGCAAAATCCAAACCTTTGGTGGTGGCCGTGGCTACAATTTCTCCTGTTACGGAATTAAACAACGGACTTCCGTCTCCGTCTCCCTCAATCCAAGTTCCTGCTAAGTAATTCTGAAGTTTCATCAAATGCTTGTTTAGGCGACCAAAGATAGCAGGGTACTTAAAACAGCAAGAGGCTGTCTGAAAATTGCTTTTCAGACAGCCTCATTAAACTGCGTGATAGTATTATTCGCTTTTCAACTCTGACCGAGCAGGTTATTGGTTATTGGGTTGCTCAATCTAGTAACCAATAACTCTGTAACCCTTTACTTGAAACAATCAATAACTAAAAACCGCGCTATTTGAGTTGTTGCCCACATTCCAGCTTACCTGATATCCATAGGCACAAACGGTTGAGGCATGATTTCCTTGTTGATCCACTCCTAGATTGAGGGTAAAATCATCTCCTGCCACTTCGTGCACCAATCTTCCGGTGCTAAATCGCCACAGACCGCAATAGGTGTTGGATGTAATTGGTTCTTCGTACCGTGTTGTAAATACATCGCCAAACTGGTTTGTTCCCCACGAATCTACCGTAGGCACACCGTTTAAGGTTGTATCGCCATTCACGCTGTAAGCAAGATGCGCACCAGCAATAATTGGGTCGGTATTAGACGGATTCCAAGAGATAGTACTGGTTCTTGCGTGATTCCAAACTGCTGTCTGACCGTTGTCAAACACCAGCTGCACATCAAAAGCACGTGCTTCGTAGGTGTGATCTACGTTGCCAAGAATCCATCCCCACCAATCGTGTCCGTTCACGTTTTTAAGTGTTTTTATGCCGTTAACTTTGACCGAGCGGTTACTGCTGAGTATGGTCACTTTATAGTCTAGGAAGGTCTGCTTCATCACGGCTCCAACATCTGACCAACTATTGCCATTGATAAGTTCTACCTGAACAGCACCAGAACGGGTTCTTGAAGGTGAAAAACATGGGGTAATTCCATCAAAATTAAAAATGAGAATGCCTTGAGAAATGAGCGTGCAATCGATTGCAACGCCACAAAGCGGGCTAGATGCGAAAGCACCACTTTGATCTGTCTTGCCAAATCCGTCAATGTCTTTCAACGCATTGTCTAAGTCACTATCCAAACTTTCCAGTTCAGATTTGTATGTATTATAGTCCTCATTGAACTTTTGGATGTTGGGGTTCAATAACTTTTTAAAGGCTCCACAACCGACCATAATCGCAGAAAAAGCAATAACGACTAGGGTAATCTTTACAATGGAAGTTTTCATGATTGTTGTTTGAGTTCTACTGAAAGTACAATTCCAAGCACAAAGATAAAATTGATCGGGAATACAGGTCTTAAACCAACGATGGCGTTGAAAATTGCTTTCAAAATGATAATTGTCAGAATCTGATATGAAATTTGCAGATGCGTTAAACATCCGAACTACTATATTTGCCTCCGGGTGTTATGAAGCGGAGGGGTCTGCTTCATATGTTTAGGGTTGGGTCCGTCACGCTAAGGTGTGACGGACTTTTTTATTCCTGATGCATCCAAGAATAATCGTGGTCGTTCCAATAAATGATGGTGGAGGAAAGGCCTTTTTTTGGCAGTAGACGAATGGCGTTGGTCTGAAGCAAAAAGCCTTTGACAGAATCCAAACCCAGCATATCACCTGTGTCGGAATCTATCAGTGTGGGGGCAACACAGAATCTTTTGGGGATGATATTCATGAAACCGATCCATAGCAGGTTTGTCATGCCATCAACCTCGTTTCCAGCTCCAAAAACATGAAATTTGTCTGAGTTCTTTCCATCGACTATCCGAATTCCAATCTGATTATTCTTTGAATTGGCAACAAGCGAAACGAGCTCTTGAAATCCATTCACCATTCAGATCTTCAACAAGCCCAGCCTCGGAATATCGGATGTAATTTACTGTGGTATCGTGTGCCGCAACTCGCTTTTCAGTTTCTGTTGTTGGAAAAACATTTGGATTTCCTATGAGTGATGAGTATGAAATGAAGAAGAACCAGAGGCGACAACGACTTTAATAAAGAGTAATAGCTTACCGGCATCTAGCTACCAATCATCCCCGAAATCATCCTCAGAAATAATCGGAACACCCAACTCTTCGGCCTTTTGGAGTTTGGAAGAACCTATTAACCGTGTACTATTGAGTAAGTTATTTTATTGGATTCGAAACTTACTAGGTTTACATAGAAAAATTCTGTCACAACCTGAATTTTATAACTACGTTTGGTCATACTCAAAAAACTATTTAAATGAAAAGAACCTTACCCCTATCCGTTTTGGCAGCTATGCTCTCAATTTCGGCACTTGCTCAACCTGTTATTCAGGCCAGCGACATCAATTACGTGATTGGTGAATCATACACACTTCACCTTTGTGATTGGGAATCAGCTGGCTCTTCTGGAGCCAACCAAACCTGGGATTTTTCTGATGTTTCGGAAAATAACACAGCCAGCATTGGCTTGGTAGCGCCATCAGCCTCCGCTGCTGCTTCCAACTTCCCACAGGCCAATGTTGCGGCTTATGTACCGGTTCAAGAAACCTATCAATTCTTCAGTGCCAATAGCTCGGCATCTGCTTACTACGGACTGGCAGTACCAGGTACAACTATTCCCTACTCCAACGGAGAAGTGTTCTTCACCTATCCATTGACTTACTCAAATACAAACAACGACCTGTTTGGAGGTACCTTTAACAGTGGCGGTTATAATTGGACTCGCACGGGGACAATAAACTCTGAAGTGGACGGATACGGAACGCTTATTACTCCTGCTGGAACATACACAAATGTGTTGCGCGTTAAGATTGAAGAGGATTATGATGACGAGCCCACTGGAGTTCCACAGGTTCAGAATACTACTTCTGAAGTGTACCATTGGTACAAAGCGGGTATCCACTACCCGATTGCGGTAAACACTTCGCTTACTAGTGGAGGATTTCCCCAGTACCTGTTTCAGTTTGTAGATGCCACCACGGGAATCGAAGAAAGCGATGCTGTGCAATTGGCTGTTTATCCAAATCCAGCAACAGAGATTTTGAACGTGGTCAACGATCAATTTGTGGCTGCACAGTACGAAATAGTTGATGTAATGGGACGTGAGGTGCTCAACGGTACACTCAATTCAAAAAGAATTGACGTAAACAGTCTGAAGAACGGTTCTTACTTTTTGAGAACAACCTCAACCGATGGTGAAATCGGATTTAGCAGATTTCAGGTTTTTAAGTAATCACAGCAACCAATCTATGAAAAGCCACCTCTACAGGGTGGCTTTTTTTTTATGAAATCATCCCCAAAAAATCATCCTCCAAGATAATTGGAATGCCGAGGTCTTCCGCCTTTTAGAGTTCCTGATGAACCGAAACCTAACAGGTTTCCAAAACCTATTAGGTATAGCCAACTAAGCGTTAATTATCCCCGAAGCAAAGACCTACTAGGTTCGAAAAAAACCTGTTAGGTCTAGTCAAGTCCGAAGCTCCCCAATCATCCCCAAAAAATCCTCCTCCGAAATAATAGGAACACCCAACTCTTCCGCCTTTTGGAGTTTGGATGGCCCCATTTTATCGCCTGCTAATACGTAGTCTGTTTTCTTAGAAATGGAACTCACGTTCTTGCCGCCATGCTGTTCTACGGCTGCTTTTATCTCGTCTCTACTAAACTTGGAGAACACGCCAGAAACCACAAATAACTTACCTTCTAATGTATTATAGGTCAATTCGTTACTTTCAGCTACTTCTAGTTGCAATCCTGCATCCTTCAACCGCTGAATAATGCGTTGATTACGCTCGTCTCCAAAGAATTTGAGCACGCTTTCGGCTATCCTACCTCCTATTTCATCTACGGCAATAAGCTCTTCTTCCGTAGCCGCCATCAGCGCATCGATATTCTTGAAATGCTTGGCGAGTTTCTTGGCTACGGTCTCTCCCACAAACCGAATTCCAATGCCGAAAAGCACGCGCGGAAAGGCAATTTCCTTTGAGGCTTCAATGCCGTTGATAAGGTTCTTGGTGCTCAAATCAGCCATGCGGTCTAGCGCAATCACTTGGTCGTAGGCAAGTTCATACAGGTCGGCAACGTTGTCAATGAGCTTAGCTTCGTACAGTTGGTCGATAGTCTCGGCTCCCAATCCATCAATGTTCATGGCCTTGCGAGAAATAAAATGCTCCATCCGCCCTTTAATCTGTGGCGGGCATCCTAACTCATTCGGGCAGAAATGTTTGGCTTCGTCTTCATTACGCACTAACTCGGTATCGCATTCTGGACAGGTATCAATGTACTTTACAAGAGCCGCGTTTGCATGACGCTGCGCGAGGTCAACCCCAACAATCTTGGGAATAATCTCCCCTCCTTTTTCCACTTGCACCATATCGCCCAAATGCAAGTCGAGCTTGGCTATTTGATCGGCATTGTGCAGCGATGCGCGTTTAACAATTGTTCCAGCCAACAGCACGGGTTCTAAGTTGGCAACGGGCGTAATAGCTCCTGTTCTGCCTACTTGGTACGTAACTTCATTTAGGCGCGTAACGGCTTGTTCTGAAGCAAACTTGTAGGCAATAGCCCATCGTGGCGACTTGGCCGTAAAGCCCAATTCATCCTGATCATCCAAGCTATTGACTTTGATAACCACGCCATCAATCTCGAAACCAAGGTTGTGGCGTTCCGTGTCCCATTTCTCCAAAAAGGCAAACACTTCTTCGCGTGTTTTGCACAATCGCATGTGCTCCGACACTTTGAAGCCCCATTCTTTAAGCTTCATCAGGCTTCCGTAGTGCGTATCGGCAAGGCGTTCACCAGCCATAGCGGCATACAGGAAGCAATCTAACCCACGACTGGCAACCACGGCACTGTCTTGCGATTTAAGCGTGCCAGAGGCCGTATTTCGTGGATTGGCATACAAGGGCTCGCCAATTTCCTCTCGTTCTCTGTTCAGTCTATCAAAATTATCTCTCGGAAAATACACTTCACCCCGTACTTCAAACTCATTAGGGTAATCGCTTCCTTTTGCTTGCAACGGCAAACTGCGAACGGTGCGAATGTTGGCCGTAATCTCGTCTCCTTGCACCCCATCTCCTCGTGTAACGGCCTGCGTCATTTTCCCATCTACATACCGAATGCCGATGGCAACACCATCAAACTTGAGTTCGCAGACGTACTCCACTTCGCGTTCTAAAGCTTTGGTAATACGCGCCATAAACTCCTGCATTTCCTCCTTGCTGTAGCTGTTGCCCAACGACATCATCGGGTATTGGTGCTTCACCGTAGGAAAGTCTTTGGTAACCGTACCTCCTACGCGCTGGCTCGGACTTTCTGAACTTAGGAATTCTGGGAACTCCGCTTCCAACGCCATCAGTTCTTCTAGCTTCTTATCAAACTCAAAGTCGGAGATAGATGGCTCACTGAGCACGTAATACTTGTAGTTGTGCGCGTTGAGTTCGGTGGTTAGTGCCTCAATCCGTGTTTTCGCTTCTTCTCGGTTCATGCTTTTATTTTTTCACGCAAAGACGCGAAGCCGCAAAGAAAAATCTAATTCTTCGCATTACGTCCGATACGAATTTGCCAATCTGCCTTATCAACTTTTTCTCCTTTTCTCTGCGTGAAAATCCGCGCTATCCGCGTTATCCGCGTGCTATTAACATTTACTACACACCGCAAACCTATCCTTCCCACTCAGGTCTTTCACAATTCGAATATCGAAATAACCTTTTTGCTGCATCAACTCAATCATTTCTGGGCCATATTGCTCGTTGAATTCGAAGTAGAATTTCCCGCCTTTCTCAAGCGAATGCTGTCCAATATCCAGCATTTTACGGTAGAATAATAACGGGTCTTCATCTGCAATGAAAAGTGCCAGGTGAGGCTCATGAACCAAGACGTTCTCTTTTATTGTATCCGCTTCTTTTTCAGAAATATATGGTGGGTTACTTACAATGATTTGATAAGTCGATAGTTGATGGTCGATGGTCGACAGTAAATCGAGTTTTTGGAAGTTGATTTCGAGGTTGTTGAAGCTGGCGTTTTCCTTAGCCAAGGAAAGTGCTCCTTCATCTATTTCCACTGCATCAACTTTCCATGCTGGGGCTTTGCTTTTTAGGGCAATGGGAATGCAACCACTTCCTGTTCCAAGGTCGATGATGTTGAGCGCCTTGCTGGTATCATTCTCGCGCAGCACCAATTCGCAGAGTTCTTCCGTTTCGGGGCGCGGAATAAGCACCCGCTTATCCACCTTCAGCTTGCATCCGTAAAACTCCACCTCGCCAATGATGTATTGGTACGGCTCTCCTTCTATCAAGCGTTCCAACACGGGAATAATCAGGTTGAGGTTGCTTTCGGTAAGCGTTGGTGCATCGCTATCCATCTTGTTTGTATCAAGCCCCAAAGTATCTTGGAGCGTCCAACGGCAGAGGGCATCCACCTCCTCCACTTCATACATATCGTTCAAGTGCTGCCTAAACAGCTCCTTGAGCGAACGCAGCGTATTGTGCTTGGGCAATAACATGTGGCAAATGTATTGGTTGGAAAGCACTAAATCCGAAGATAAAAAGCACGAAATCGTGTCATTGCGAGTGTGGAATGAATGTGGTAATGCCGGTCGAAGTATGCAAAATACAACGCGCAGCAGCAAGTTTACAATCCCATCAATCCTTCACACCACGCCACCGTTCCCATGTTTAGTTGCACAGCAATTGAAGCCAACAAAGGGTTCTATTTAGGCGCTTTTGCCGAAACGCCTGATAGCGCAAATACTCCATCGATTACCGTTGATGGAACAGAGCTTACTGCTTCGCCAGTATTTTATGGATATATTCAATGTTATTTGGAGGGCGTTGCGATAAATGGAGCAACGGAACAAACGCATACAGCCATAGAGAAAGGAAACTACAGCGTATCTTACGAATACGCCAGCGATTGCGTGGGTTTAAGCACGTCTGAGGGAATCAGTGTGAACGTAACTGCGCTTTCAAACAACCCACTAAACGAAGTGCTTGTTATCTATCCAAATCCATCAAACGGTACTTTTTACGTGGATGAACTCAACAGCAACACGAGCCGAATTCGGATTACAGACATGTTGGGTTGCACCATCAAGCAACTTCAAGTTTCGTCCGAGAAGGCGCAACTAGATATCAGCGATGCACCGTCTGGGGTTTATTTCATTTCTGTGATGACAGACAAACGCATCTCTACGTACAAGCTTTTGAAGAATTAATTACCATTCAACTCATACAAAACGTCCGTTCGCTTCGATATTGAATGGACGGATTAGGAACACGAACAATCCAACAAAAACACCGTCCAAAAAAATGGTCAAAAGACTGTGTTTAAACTCTGCCTTATCTTGAAAAGGTTGACTGAATTTCTTGAGCACACTCAAAAATAAGATGAATCGGAAGGATGCCTAAAAGAAAAAATGCATCTTTCGCTTGTTGTTCCATCCAGCGCGCGATTCATACTCCACGAAAAACACCTTTACATCTGCTCTACTCTCGTAATCCACGAAGTAGATTTTCTTATCGGCTCGGCTTTCGTATTCTACAAAGAACCAGTGACCGTCATTGCCGTCTGCACGGCTTTCGTATTCTTCCTTGAAAACAAGAAGGTCTGCCCTACTCTCGTAATCAACCACAAAAACCTTTATATCGGCCCTGCTTTCATAATCTACGCTGAATACTTTTTGGGCGTTGACGGACGCCACAGAAAGACAAAAAATGAAAGTGTTTATGATTCTATTCATCATCCCATTCCGTTTTCACGTTCCACCTTCGCAATTCTTACTTGGTAGCCTTGGCGCCATTTCTCTTTACTTAATTCCTTGCCGTACAGATGTTTCTGGTATTTGGCCCATTGCTGAATATTCTCCATGCTTCTCAAATAAAGAAAGTCCACGCTATAACCTTCTGCATTACGCGGGGTCTCGACTCCATAGTAGCCATCTAGCTTCAGGACTTCTGCATACAGTGCATCATTCAGTTCTATTATTGGGGTAAAGTTGCGGACAAGTAATTAATTTATTAGGCATGACCAAAATTAACAGTCTAAATTGCAGTCGATGAATCAATTTCTATTACTATTGTGGCTATTAGCCTTTACATTTAACGTTGCTTTTGCACAAATTCCAATAATTACGGAGCTGTGCAACATGCCGACCGAAGTTTTGGAAACTTCAGGACTTGAAAATGGGCCGAACGACTGGTTTTGGACCCACAACGACAGCGGCAATCCTGCAGAGCTTTTCTGTGTTGACACAACCGGAACCATCCAACGCACCATCTCAGTTGTTGGGGATGCCAATATCGATTGGGAAGAGATTGCAAAAGACAATCAAGGCAATCTTTACATCGGGAATTTCGGGAACAATTCGCTGAACCGAACCAATCTCCGTGTTGTCAAAATTCCGAGCATTGACACCTGCACAGGAACTGCCTATGTGACTGATACCATCAACTTTACCTATCCTGATCAGAACAGTTTTCCGCCTAGTGGCAGTTATGGCAACTTCGATATGGAGGCTATGTTCCATTATCAGAATCAACTGCATCTGTTCAGCAAAGACCGATCAAACCCAGCTACAGGTTACACTAAACATTACACGCTTCCTGAAGTTGGCGGCACGTATGTGGCAGCGCTGGTGGATAGCGTGGCAGCAGGGCATACCAGTTTCGTTTTCTCAGTAACTGCTGCGGATATTTCAGAAGATGGAAGTCAAATGGCACTCCTATCCTCAGATAGAATTTGGCTCTTCAGCAATTTTTCAGGAACCGATTTTTTCGGTGGTGATGTTTCAGAACTTACGCTAAGTGTTTTTTCACAGAAGGAGGGAATTTGTTTCAGAAACGATTTTATGTATGTCACCGATGAAGCATCATTCGGATTGGGAGGAAAAATGTATCGAATCGACCCTTCAGTGTTTGTTTCTGCTGTGGAAGAATCAGCAGAAATTGACGTTAGACCAATTTATGATTCGAGTTTAAACCTCGTAGAATTCCAACTTCCGCTCAATCAACCGTGTGAATGGCAATTGTTCAATACCAACGGAAAGGTGCTACAAACTGGCACTTCAGTCAACTCCTTGAATGCAACTGAATTCAAGAAGAAAAGCGGCATGTATGTGATTAGAATGTCCTTTGGAGGTTCGCAGAAATCAGTCCTCTTTAAATTGTAAGATTACTCAATTCAGCTTCTTGGCTGCATTCCAATATTCGTCCATCTCCACCAACGTCATATCTGAAAGTTCTTTTCCGTCCTTTTTGGATTGAGACTCCAAATACTGGAAACGCTTAATGAATTTCTTGTTGGTGCGTTCCAACGCCATTTCTGGATCCACATCAATAAAGCGTGCGTAATTAATCATGGAGAACAGCACGTCTCCAAATTCGTTCTCAATTTCCTTGTGATTCGCTCCTTTGTCAATCTCAACTTTAAGCTCAGTCAATTCCTCTTTTACCTTATCCCAAACCTGTTCTTGATTGTCCCAATCGAATCCCACTCCCCTAGCTTTCTCCTGAATACGCGTTGCCTTAACCATGGCTGGAAGGGATTTCGGCACGCCTTCCAAAACGGAAGTTTTGCCCTCTTTCAGCTTCAATTTCTCCCAGTTCTGCTTCACTTCTTCCTCGTTAGCAACCTTCACATCGCCATAAATATGTGGATGGCGCGAGATTAACTTCTCGCAGATTCCTTCGGCCACATCGCCCATGTCAAATGCCTTTTGCTCTGAACCAATCTTGGCATAGAACACAATATGAAGCAAAATATCCCCCAATTCCTTCTTAATCTCTTCCAAATCATTATCAAGAATCGCATCCGCCAATTCGTAGGTTTCCTCAATGGTCAAATGGCGAAGGCTCTCAAGCGTTTGCTTCTTATCCCACGGACATTTTTCCCGCAGTTCGTCCATAATATTCAACAAACGCTCAAATTGCTTCAGTCTTCTGTCCATCTTTTTCGGCTTTGTGCAAAGGTGTGGATTTGAAGTAGGATTCATCTCAAGTTAAAATCTGAATGCGGAGCTGTTTTAAACCTATTCGAGTAATTCCTCAAGAAGAGGGGATACTGGTAAAGGTTTGGATATGTATGGACGGTTAAAGTTCAAAAAGAATACACTGGAGTTCGTCTAGTTTTTCAAACGCCCTATCTGCAGTAAGAAGCGGAAGCCCGTGAATCAAGGCCGTTGCAGCAATGATAGCATCTGGTATTTTCAGATGTTTAGAGCTTCTGATTCCAATAGTAGCCTCACCAATCTGTTCCGAATAGGTTAATTTGATGCAACCCGTAAGCATCGAACGAATTAGCTTCTGTTCAGAAGCTTTAAGCCCAGGTCGACTCAAAAGTTCAATTTCAGTTATGAACGAATAGTAAAGCCGCTTTCCAACTAAAGCACGCGCAGCAAGTTCGTTGCCGCTGAGAAGATAAATGAACACGTTGGTGTCCAGCAAAAGGGATTCATTACCACTCATCTCTCAACTTTCGCTGGTATTCCAATCCATCTCCATAAACATCCTTAAGTTTTCCGAGAAACGTGAAAGGGTCGAACAACTTGGCTCGCGATTGTTTACGATGCGCCTGCATGGCACGCGCCATTTTTTTTTCGAGCTGCTCTGCACTATCTGAAGAACGGATGATGACGGTCATTTTAATGCGTTTATAAAACAAAGATAAGGGATGTTGATGTCTAATTATCGTATTTCCACATTATGCTCAAATTGCAGACTACTAGTCTCAAACCCCCAGCGCCTAAATCGTAAATTCGCGAAATAAGATTTGAAGATGCAGGAAGTAGCGCCATATAAACCGAAGAATAAAATCAGAATTGTGACCGCAGCCAGTCTGTTTGACGGGCACGATGCAGCCATCAATATTATGCGCAGAATTATTCAATCTACTGGGGTTGAGGTGATTCATTTGGGGCATGACAGAAGTGTGGAAGACGTAGTGAATTGCGCCATTCAGGAAGATGTGCAGGCCATTGCCATGACGAGTTACCAAGGCGGGCACAACGAGTATTTTAAGTACATGTTCGACCTTTTGAAGGAGAAAGGCGCTCCGCAAATTAAGATTTTTGGTGGCGGTGGCGGAACCATTCTTCCTTCAGAAATGGAGGATTTGCATGGCTATGGAATTACACGGATTTACGGCCCAGATGATGGCCGTGAAATGGGTTTGCAGGGCATGATCAACAATATGATTGAGCAGTGCGATACCAGCCCCACCCCGACCCTCCCCGAAGAGAAGGGAGTAGTGCATTTAAAGACATCTGATGTTAACACAATTGCACGCCTTATTTCCATTGCTGAAAACAACAATGACCTCTACAATTCAGATTACGCATCGCTGATTGCTGACCGAATTCCCTCCCCTTCGGGGAGGTCAGGAGGGGCTGTTGTCTTAGGAATTACAGGAACGGGTGGTGCTGGAAAATCATCGATGGTAGATGAATTGGTGCGTAGGTTTTTGGTTGATTTCCCAAAAAAAAACATCGCGATTGTTTCTGTTGACCCATCTAAACGAAAAACGGGCGGTGCGCTTTTAGGAGATCGTATTCGCATGAATTCCATTCAGAATGAGCGTGTTTACATGCGTTCGTTGGCTACACGCCAGAGTAATTTGGCTTTGAGCAAGCACGTTCAGGAAGCTGTCAACGTGTTGAAAGCTGCGCATTACGACCTAATTATTCTTGAGACTTCGGGTATCGGACAGAGCGACACGGAGATTACAGATCACAGCGATGTTGCGTTATATGTGATGACACCTGAGTTTGGGGCGGCTACTCAGCTGGAGAAGATTGACATGCTCGATTTTGCAGACGTTGTGGCCATCAACAAATTTGACAAGCGCGGTGCGTTGGATGCTATTCGCGATGTGAAGAAGCAGTGGAAGCGCAACCGCCAGTTGTGGGATATGAAGGATGAGGATGTTCCTGTTTACGGCACCATTGCCAGTCAGTTTAACGACCCCGGAACCAACTCGCTTTACAAAGCGATTATGGATGAGGTGGTGAAGAAAACAGGAGCCGATTTGAACTCCACATTTGAGATTACGGATGAGATGAGTGAGAAGGTTTTCGTGATTCCACCAAACAGAACGCGCTACTTATCTGAGATTGCGGAAAACAACCGTGGATACGATAAATGGGCGAATGAACAGGCAGAAGTCGCGGATAAGCTCTACTCGATTCAGCGTACTATCGAAACAATTTCTGATACTGAGATAAAGAAAGTATTGGAAGCGGAATTTGACCGTGTAAAGCTGGATTTAGACCCACGAAATTGGCTCATTATTGAAGGTTGGCCCGAACAAGCACAACGCTACAAAGACGAGTTCTACATCTTCAAAGTGCGGGACAAGGAGATTAAGATTAAGACGCATACTGAGTCTTTATCGCACTTACAAATTCCGAAGGTTGCCACTCCGAAATATAGAAACTGGGGCGACCTTTTGAGATGGATTTTGCAAGAGAATGTTCCTGGAGAATTCCCTTACACAGCTGGTATTTATCCGTTTAAACGAGAAGGAGAAGACCCTGCACGGATGTTTGCAGGAGAAGGCGGCCCAGAACGAACTAACAGACGTTTTCATTACGTTTCGATGGGATTGCCAGCGAAACGATTGAGCACGGCTTTCGATAGTGTAACGCTCTACGGAAACGACCCAGGGCATCGTCCCGACATCTACGGGAAAGTGGGTAATTCGGGCGTGAGTATTTGCTGTTTGGATGATGCCAAAAAGCTCTATTCTGGATTCGACCTTACCAATCCGCTGACCTCGGTTTCAATGACCATCAACGGCCCTGCGCCCATGTTGCTCGGCTTCTTTATGAATGCGTGTATCGACCAAGAATGTGAAAAGTATATAGTTGACAAGGGATTAGTTGATAAAGTTGACAAGAAAAAGAAAGAGAAGTTTGATGATAAGGGCATCGCACGTCATGAATACCAAGGAGAACTTCCCGAAGGAAACAATGGGTTAGGCCTTATGCTTCTTGGAGTAACAGGAGACGAAGTGCTTCCAGCCGATGTGTATGCCAAGATAAAGGCTGATGCGTTGAGCAAGGTTCGTGGTACCGTTCAAGCGGATATTCTAAAGGAAGATCAGGCGCAGAACACCTGTATTTTCAGTACAGAATTCGCGCTACGATTGATGGGCGATGTGCAGCAGTATTTCATTGACAAGAATGTGCGGAACTTCTATTCCGTTTCTATTTCTGGTTATCATATTGCCGAAGCTGGCGCGAACCCAATTTCTCAATTGGCATTCACGCTTGCCAACGGTTTCACGTTTGTGGAATACTACCTAAGCCGTGGCATGGACGTAAATGAGTTTGGACCCAACCTGAGCTTCTTCTTCAGTAACGGTATTGATCCCGAATATGCAGTAATCGGCCGTGTGGCACGGAAGATTTGGTCCAAAGCCATGAAGATGAAATATGGTGCCGGTCCGCGGGCGCAAATGCTCAAGTATCATATTCAGACAAGCGGTAGAAGCTTGCATGCGCAGGAGATTGATTTCAACGACATTCGCACCACCTTGCAGGCACTATACGCCATTTACGACAACTGCAATTCGCTGCATACCAACGCATACGATGAGGCCATTACCACGCCTACCGAGGAAAGCGTTCGTAGAGCGATGGCTATTCAGCTTATCATCAACAAGGAACTTGGTTTAGCTAAGAACGAGAACCCGATTCAGGGAGCGTTTATTATTGAAGAACTAACCGACCTTGTGGAAGAGGCTGTGCTTACTGAATTTGACCGCCTCACAGAACGCGGTGGCGTTTTGGGTGCTATGGAAACCATGTATCAACGAAGTAAGATTCAAGAGGAAAGTCTGTACTACGAAACGCTGAAACACACGGGCGAATTCCCAATTATTGGGGTAAACACGTTCCTCAGCAGCAAGGGTTCTCCAACCATTCTTCCAAAAGAAGTTATACGTGCTACGGAGGAAGAAAAGCAGTATCAGATTACGATGCTGGAGAACCTCCACAAAGCTAAGACGGAGCAAAGTAAAACTGCTCTCAAAAAGCTACAGCAAACCGCGATTCAAAACGAAAACATGTTTGAAGACATGATGGAAGCTACCAAGCATTGCTCACTCGGAGAAATTACCCATGCTTTGTTTGAAGTTGGTGGGCAGTATAGGAGGAATATGTAGTAAGGGTTTAATGCATCAAACCCTATCTTTGAATAAAGCAAATTAGTTATGGCAACAGTAAAACTTCGTGTGAGTGATAAGGTCTTAGAAAAAGTTCTGTGGCTTCTAGGTCAGTTTAATGAAGAAGACTTACAGATTATCACAGATGATGAGGAATTCTTAGCGCAAAAAAAATACTTACACGAACAATCTTCCCGATTGGAAAAAGGAGAAGCTAAGACTTACACAATAGAAGAGGCAAAAGTCATTTTAGAGGAGACCGTCAGAAAATATGAAGGTTGAGTTGCTTGACACCTTCCTTGATCAGTTGAATGATCAAGTAGATTACATTGCCCGCGACAAGCCGAGTGCCGCCCGAAATTTCTATAACGATATTCTGATTGAAGTAATGAAACTTGGAGAAAATCCCATGCTACACAGACGTTCCATTTATTATGAGGATGAAAATCATCGTGACATGGTTTACAAAGGCTATAAAGTGATTTTCCAGATTGACAAACTGAAAGACACCGTTTTTGCAATTGGATTGGTGAACATGCAAAAGGGGATTAAATGAATGTGATGGAAGCTACCAAGCATTGCTCACTCGGAGAAATTGCCCATGCTTTGTTTGAAGTTGGTGGGCAGTATAGGAGGAATATGTAACATCCTCAGAATCATTCCGATTCTTCATCTATCACATTATTCGGGCAAGTAGAAAATTTGCTAAGGTGTAGGAAGTGCAAGTACTCATAATACAAGGCCCTTCTAAATCCTAGCTTCTAACTTCTCTATTCCACCACTTCCAACGAAAGCGTCATGTCTAACGGCTCTCCGCTAATAACAGCTATAACCTCCGTTACCTCCTTAAATCCGGGGAATGAGAATTTGGCCAAGTAAATGCCTTCTGGCAGATTGGTCATTTTGAAATAGCCTGTAGGAGATGTGACATAGGTGTGGGTCGTTCCTACCAACTCCACAATCACACCGAACACGCGGGCTCCCGTCTTGGCACTTATCACTTTTCCTTTGAAAACACCTTGTGCATTCTCTTCTATGGCTTCTGGTAGGCTGATGAGGTGAATAAGTTGCTCCAGTCCCTGTTCTGCAAATGAAGTATTCTCGCTTGTCGTTTTCATGATTGTTTGGTTTAAAGGTTTAGTTAGCTGTTTATTATCTACCAGTATTAACACATTGGGAAAGCCAATTATTGTGCCAACCGAGATATTTACACTTATTTCATGGAATGACAAGCCCAATAACCTTCGAATCGATTGGACGTGACACAAAAAGATGGGTAAATAATTAAGTCCTTTCGCGGCTAGATTTCTGGTTTGTAATAATTGTAAGGATTCAACAGGTGTCGTATAATTTGATGCCGATTGTCTTAGGTGGATATTTAAACAGGCCTCAATTCGGCTTACTCGCAGCTCTGATAGCAATACCATTTATACCATTCAGATTTCAATGAATGGTATACGCCTCCTTAAATTTTTAATCGGAAACCACTAAAAAAAGATTAAATCACTTTGTTAAACAAAAAATGCTTCCTCGCCAACTTCAAGTTCTTTCTATTCGCCTTATTAAAGAAATCCCAAGCATCTCCTATTACAGGAATTCCTCCGATTATCAAATCGAGAACAATATTGGCGGCCATTTTCAGCACAACAGTGCGCGGAACTCCGTTTCTAAAAAGTGCAATCACAATGAGTGATGAGACGGAAAAGGACACAATATCTCCAGCAACTGGTATAAGACCAATAATAGGATCAAGTCCAAATCGAAAATTGATGAATGGGATTTTGAACTTATCATCCATCAACCCAACAAGCTTTTCAGCGTACTCCAACTCTTTGGGAATGGTGTGTTCTATCTTATTCATGCCATCTAAACTTATAAAAGTTGGTGAGAATTGTTCTAAGCATCCGCAGTTTCCGTCATCTTAGGGTTGTATCTCTCTGGATGTTTTGCCGTGATGTTGGCGTAGAACTGCTCTATGTACTTGAAGTCTGCCGCTTCATCATCCGTAGGATAAAAAACATCTCCCATTCCTACTTCTTTCTTCGCAAAATCCAGATAAGCTAAAATGATAGGAACCCCTGCCGCTTTTGCCATATAGTAGAACCCTGTTTTCCAACGAGGTTTCCAATCTCGCGTTCCTTCGGGCGCAATAACCAAGAACAACTCATCACGTTCTTTAAATGAATCGGCCACTTGCTCTACCATGTTTTTGGATGTGGCCCTATCAATCGGAATTCCTCCCATTGATTTGAAAATGAATCCCATTGGCCCATCAAACAACTCCTTTTTTGCTATAAAACTGGCCGATTTATTCTCTGCATACCATGCACCGGTACCAACAGGAAAATCTTCATTGGCAGTGTGAGGCGCAGCGGCAATTACCGCTTTTTTCATCCCAGCTGGCACTGTAGAAACTACTTTCCATCCTCCCAGCTTGTACCAAAGAAAGTTTGCCAGCCAATAAAAGAACCTTCCCATCTTGTTTTAAGTTTGAAGGAGACAAAGGTAAGTAGCATGAGCGTTTGAACGCTTTTATGCTTAACGCCTAACAATAGATTATTTTTGCCGCATGGCACAAGGCGTAATTGGTATAGCGTATCCACGGGCGGCATTAATTGGAAATCCGTCTGACGGATTCGGAGGAATGACCATTGCATTCGTATTCAGCGATTTTCATGCTGAAGTACGCATGGAGGAGCATGACAGCATTGAAGTGTCACCCGGAAAGGTGGACCATTTGGCTTGGGCCAACCTCAACCATTTTCAAACATCCGTTAACTCCATGGGATATTACGGTGGGCTACGCTTGCTGAAAGCCACGTTGCTCGTATTCATAAATCATTGTCAGGAAAAAGAAATAACACTACATAATCGGGGCTTCAAGCTCAGTTACTCCACAGACATTCCTGTTCTGTTGGGGCTATCGGGTTCTAGCGCCATCATCTCTGCTTGCTTGCGTGCGTTGGGAACATGGTATGGTGTAAAGATGGAATCGTGGCAATTGGCAAACCTTGCTTGGCAGGTGGAAACTGAACAGTTACACATTCCTGCAGGGCTTCAAGATCGTGTGGCGCAGGCATACAACCATCCTGTTTTCATGGATTTTGACCAAGGACATTTCAATGCGAATCCGCATGGTAAATACGAGAAGTTGAAACGACAATTAAAGAACATTTATATCGCTTATTCGGATACGCTAGCCGAAGGTTCTGAAAAAACCCACAGCAATTTGCGCGAACGGTTTAACAACGGTGAGACCAAAATGCTAGAGGCCGTGGAGAGTTGGAAGAACCTGACCATGAAATTTCACAATGCATTGGAGGCTGATGATTTGAATACGATGAACGACTGCATCAATGCTAATTTTGATATTCGTAATCAGCTCGTAGCCCTCCACCCAAAGCAAATAGAGCTGGTAATGTTAGCACGCCAAAGCGGAGCAAGTGCCAAATTCTGCGGTTCGGGCGGTGCCATCATTGGAATGTACAAGGACAAAGAGACTTTGAGTCGACTCAGAACCAATCTGGAGGCTGCTGGCGTGAACATACTTCTACCGAATATCGTTTACTCTGCATGAAAGTAAGAAAAGCGGTAATTCCTGCTGCGGGTTTCGGTACTCGAATGCTACCCATTACATCCATCGTTCCCAAAGAGTTATTGCCAGTTTGTGGCCGCCCAGTTATAGAACATGTGGTGAAAGAAGCTGCCGATGCTGGAATTGAAGAGGTGATTATGGTTATTAGTGAAGGAAAAGAAGCGGTGGCTGATTATTTCCGACCAAACGAAAAATTGCGAGCTCAATTGCTAAAAAATGGCAACACTGATGCGCTTCGGCAATTGGAGAAAATTTGGAACATGGTAAAGATTACCACAGTCTATCAAGATGAGCAGAACGGATTAGGCCATGCTGTTTTGGCTGCGAAAGATGCCGTTGGCAACGAGCCTTTTGCCGTGCTATTAGGTGATAGCATCATTCAAATGGACGAATGTGGTTCATTTACTGAACACCTCATTATGACCTTCAACAAGTATGGTCGTTCGGTGGTAGGGATACAGGCAGTAGAAGAATGTTTAGTGCATAAATACGGCATTTTTGAAGGTGGCGAGTTCGACCATGCAATTTATAACGGCAAACGATTGATTGAGAAACCAACCGAAGACGAGACCAATTCTAACCTTGCGTTCTGCGCACGCTACGTTTTTAAGCCAGAGATATTCCAATTCTTACAGCAAACAAAGCCTGGACGAAACAACGAGATTCAACTCACAGATGCCATGCAGCAATTACTCGTTTCTGACGGCTTGCTTGGCGCCAAACTCCTAGGCGACCGATACGACATTGGTGATTGCAATGGTCTATTGCTTGCCAATCTCAGTTTAACCGAGTTTGGTTGTGATTAACATCTGACCTAGAAACTTCATGCAAGGCATTAACTACCAGTAAACTGGCTCTTTTCCCAAGTATTTCTCGATAATTGGAAGGTAATAATGCTTCAAATCGCTGAGTTCGTAGGTCTGCGGGCGTTTGGTGTAAAGGTCATATTGGTTGAAGTCCTTTACCCATTCCAAGTACGGTTTCTCTACTTCAGACATGATATTCATGTAGCTACCACCCGTGTGCCATGGGTAAAAACTGTGGTAACGCACCATGGTCATTCCTTCTTTCGGAATAGTATTCTCTTTATGGTTGCTAAGCACTTGAAATAGGTATTCGTCATGGCCCCAAGCTTTCAGCGCGTTATCAAGACCTGAATTCTTGGCATACATACCCAATTCGGTATTATACCGTGGGTCTTGCATATCAGGATTGGCATCGTTGAACTCCGAATAAACCAACGTGTTTGGGAATTTGCAACCTACAAGAAAAATATCGCCCACTAAGCCCCACTGCTCTTTCATACTTGTGCCATCTTCATCCTCGCCCCAGATAAACATGCACTTACCTAAATCGTGTATCAATCCTACCAGTTGCATCCAATCTGGGCGGTTGTCTGCTCGCATTCCTTCTGCCGTTTGCACCAAATGATGCAGGTTTGGCAGGTTCATGTCGGGATCGCTAAGATCCACGAAAACATTAAGCTTTTCCATGGCATCCCACACGTGCATCGGTTTATCAAACGTGAGATACTTGCCTCTCATACGCTGCACATACTCCACCGTTTGGTTGGTGCGCATCTTGCGGTAATTCTCGCGTACTGTTGCTATGGTTTCTCCTTCTTCGTAATTACGGAAGTTGGCGGCTGCGGCTGTTGTTTGCATGGTGTAAATTTAGTGTCTTAGCATTCTGCTTCGCCTTATGTCTGCTACTTTCCTGCATTATTTACGTGATTTTGCTGGAGTGGAGAACACGTAAATGTTATGATAACTATTATGCCCAGTCATTTGACCATCGACCCGAAATACGGAGTTACCAACCTAGCTTCTGCTGTTTTTTTTCCTCTTATCATAATCCGGGTGAGTAAATTATTCAACATTATTTATTCAGAGCATGAAGAACTACAAGAACCAACTCTACCCCTTATTCAAAGACTGCAAAGCATTCGGTTCGGCAGGTTTCAGCGACTTCTTTGCAGGTGTGCTGCAATTGTGCGAGAGTTACAACAAGAATTGTTCAGACAAGTATCAGAAGTAGTGTTACCGTTCGGCTACTGCTTAGTACCGACATACTGCTCGTCATTACCATTATAGTTGTAGGTAAGCTCTATACCGCTACTTAAGCTAGTAAACGTAATCTGACTGGTCGTTACACATCCAATGCATGTGTAAACACCAAAAACATTGGTAAGTGTTGCTGTCCATTCAGTTGCATTACCAGTTGACGGTGTAATCTTAACAGATGTGGATGACAGTTTTGATACCGTCACCGTGTACTGTAAATTTTCGAAAGACCCAACATTCATGGCGCCTCGATACGTTCCTGGTAGGTCATTCAAACCCAAAGCATCTTCATCATCAGAATTACAAGATGTGAAAGCTAAAACAGGTAGTATTAAGAAGGAAAGGCGTACGATATATTTCATCATGTCTAAGTTTATGGCCGAAAGATAAAGTGGATATCCTAATCTGAGCCTAGTACATTCGCAATCTTTTTCAACCAATTGATTGGATACCACAATTGAGATGATTGCCGAACAGCTTGATCGGCATGCCATAGCTATTATCGACAATCTCCTGCCAGAGACTGTCCTGCAAGGACTATTGTCAGAAACCAAGCAATTGTTAGATGAGTTTCAGCCTGCTTTGATTGGAAGAGGAGTCACCGAAAAGCGCATTTCAGAAATTAGAGGCGATGAAATTCTTTGGCTAGAAAAAGAGACGCTCACAGACTCGCAAAAAATCTATTTCCAATTTCTGGAGCAGCTACGCGAGCATCTTTCCAATTATTTCCGCATTGGTTTGCCTTGGTTTGAATGTCACTTGGCCACCTATCCCATAGGTAGTTTTTACACCAAGCATTTTGATCAGTTTAGAGAAACGAATAACCGCATTTTCTCCATCATCCTTTATTTAAATGAAGATTGGAAACCAGAAGATGGCGGGCAACTTCGTATTTACAACGAAGACGCATTTTCTGACATTGAACCCAAAATGGGACGATTCGTTTGTTTTCGTTCCGATATGATTGAACATGAAGTATTGAAAACGAATCGAATACGATTTAGCATTACAGGATGGTTGAGGCGCGATGAGCCAACGCCTGTGTTTCTGTAAACTTTACTTTCTCAAAGGTTTTACCATCTTCGGGAACTCAAAATCTATCGCATGAAACTCATCTCATTCAACGTAAACGGAATTCGCGCAGCAGCAAAAAAAGGCTTAATCAACTACATGGAAGAAATGAATGCCGATGTTATCGGTTTTCAGGAAACCAAAGCCACCGAAGAGCAGGTGCGCGAAGTGCTTTTCGGTTTGGATTATCACATCCATGCCTCTTCGGCTGAGAAAAAAGGATACTCTGGAACGGCCATTATTTCTAAGACAGAACCGTTGAGTTTCCAATACGGAATTGGAATTCCTGAACACGACAACCAAGGCCGCGCCATTACCTGTGAGTTTGAAGATTTTTATGTGCTCAATGTATATGTCCCGAATTCGGGAAGCGAATTGGCGCGATTGCCTTATAGAATGACGTGGGATGCTGCCCTCCTAGCCTACATCAAAGAATTGGAGAAGAAAAAGCCTGTTGTCTATTGTGGCGATATGAACGTGGCGCATCGTCCTATTGATATCAAAAATGCCTCTTCCAACTACAACCGAACCGCAGGCTACATGCAAGAAGAAATTGATGGAATGAATACCTATCTGAACTCAGGATTGATTGACACGTTCAGAAAGCTGCATCCCGAAGAAGTAAAATACAGTTGGTGGAGCTACCGTGCCGGGGCCAGAGCCAATAATGTAGGTTGGCGATTAGATTATTTCCTTGTTTCCGAAAGTTTAATGCCTCGGGTAAAAGAATCCTTCATCTTAAACGATGTGCATGGTTCGGATCATTGTCCTGTTGGAATTGAGATTACTTCTTAAAAAAGTACGCCTCCAAATAAACCTCTTCCCATTCATCATCCTTCATGGTGCCAACCTTAAATAGGTACTTGTCTGGTTTTATCCAGATAAGCGCATCGGTCATGTAGGTTTTTACGCCTAGTTCGTTCTCATAAGCATATTCGTACAGAATGGTTTTAAGCTTAGTACGAACCTTCCCCTCAATCACCTTTCCGTTAATGTCTTTCACGCTAAATGCGATGGAATTAGTAACCGTATCCCATTTATGGACTCCTTCTGAATATTGCCCGAATTTGGTAAAACTTGTATCCAAATAACTCTTGGTTTCCATTCTTACATCTTGCTCCTGAGAACCCCAACGATAGGCTATCTCTTGTTTAAAAGGCGTTCCATCTTTCCATTTTCCCTCCGCTTTCCATTCTGCATTCATCAGAGGTTCAAATGGCATAAGCATAATATTCCCTTGTGCGAAAAGGGAAAAAGAGAAAAGGAAAAAGGAGAAAATGGCGAGTAGTTTTTTCATGGTTTAAAGGAAAGAATCATTCTCAAACAATAATTGAAAAAGAAAAAAGTTAATACATAAGACCCTTATACCTAATTCTTTTATGTATCATTGTCATATGTATTCACAAGAGCTATTAAAAGGAACCCTACAGACCATCATTCTAAGCCTATTGGCAGAGAATGAAAGGATGTACGGGTATGAGATTACGCAACACGTAAAGGACAAAACGGCTGGAGAAATCCAACTCACAGAAGGCGCCCTCTATCCTACCCTACACAAGTTAGAAGCCGAAGGTTTTCTGACAACCGAAAAAGTGAGCATCGGCAAACGGGTACGGAAGTATTACAGCTTGACCGAAATCGGCACCAAGCAAGCGAACGATAAAGTTATCGAGTTTAGAAAGTTCTCTGAAACGATGAATGATTTGCTTAATAGTTTCAACCAGCCCCCTAAATCCCCCGAAAGGGGACTTTCGCCAACGCTACAGCTTCTTTCAAGATTGATGTTGAACGAAAAAACAGAATCACCATGTCTGACTTGAAGAACAAAAAACAATCAGACGCTGTGCAACTCCCCGCCTTTGGAGGGGTTGGGGGAGGCTCTGAGCTAACAGAATTGCAGGTGGACCTAATTGATGCCTACATCAAAGAAAATGGTGTGGCGCAAAGCGAGTTGCAAGAAGACTTGCTAGATCATTTGTGCACCAGCATGGAAAATAGAATCCAACAGGGCGAATCGTTCGAGGAAGCCTTTCAATATACACTCAACCTCTTCGGACCTGGAGGTTTAAAACAGGTGCAAAACGAAACATTTGAATTATTAACCGAAATGAACGCAATCATGAAAAAATTAACGTTTGGTTTCGGGCTGACTTCTACTTTTCTTCTCTTGGCGGGGACGATTTTCAAACTCATGCATTGGCCTCTTGCCAGTATCATGATGGTCTTAGGTGCAGGCTTGCTCGTGTTGGGCTACCTGCCGATGATCTTGGCACACAAACTCAAGGAAAGCCCCAAGGGCGAAGCGCTGCTTCACATCTCGGGATTCGTTGGGTTAACCATGACATCCGTGGGTGTATTGTTTAAGGTAATGCATTGGCCTGGAGCTGCCGTCATGCTGCTTGGTGGAATGGGAGTTCTGGCATTCGGATATGTTCCGATTTACTTCTTCAAACGCTATAAAACGAGTGTGAATAAACCTGTAACGCTATCAAGTATGATGGTTTCTGTGGCCTGTCTGATTCTCATTTTTGCTTTGATGAAAACGGGTAACAGTAGCTACTACGAAAATGGTGTGATGTTGACGGATGAATCTCTGACCGAAGAATTGGAAAGCACTTCCAATTTGAATGCTGCGTTGTATGCTTCTGCATTATCAACTGATATGACGGAACTGAAAACGGAAGCGAATGAACTTGTTGCTCACATTGATAATCTGAAGCTTGAACTGGTGGCGAAGGCTGCCAATGTTTCGACTGAAGAGGCTTTGAAAATCAATTTGATTGATTTGGAAAAGAAGCACGACATGGTCATTCCGCGTGAATTGCTGCTTGGTGCTGATGACAAGCTTCGCGAAGGCCAATTCAGTGCCATTGAACTGAAGGGATTGTTTGACCATTATCGGAATTCCGTATTGAGTCAATATCCGAACGACCTTCAAACGGTTATGAGCAATAACCTAGGTCTGCGAACGGATGGCGCTTTTCGAAATGCACACGGTGAAGAACAAGACTGGATTCATCATCAGTTTGAATACACACCGCTGTTCACACTCATTACAAACCTTACAAAATGGCAATTGGATGTCCGGCAGATGGAGAACCAAGTTTTGCTATCAAAGATAAGTCGGCCCGAGGCCTCAAACCCGCCAAGTTGAGGCTGGGAAAACCGAGCCCCGCCTGAAATGGCGGGGCTTTTTTTATTTCAATCGTTTGGTCTGAATCTTAATCGTATTTTCATTTTTCTGTAAAGCGGTAAAGTAATTTTGAAGCATAATTGATATGATGAAAATCCTTCTTGTTGAAGACGAGCCCAAAGTAGCCGCGTTTATTGTACAAGGGCTAGAAGAAAGTGGTTATGAGGTAAAACTGGCCTACGATGGTCAGATTGGTCTTCGGTTTGCAACCAAGGAATCTTTTGAGATAATGATTTTTGATGTCATTGTTCCTGGTATGAACGGGCTAGAACTTTGTAAAGAAGTGCGCAAGCAAGGCATCACCACTCCTATTTTGATGCTTACGGCTCTCGGAACAACCGAAGACAAGGTGAGCGGACTTGATTCTGGTGCCGATGATTATCTGGTAAAACCTTTCGAATTCAAAGAGCTTTTAGCACGAATCCGTTCGTTGAGCCGAAGAAGTTTGGGCACAGCCGAAATAAGCAACAAGCTTGTTTATCACGATTTGGAATTGGACTTGGACAAGAAGCAGGCAGTTAGAAGTGGGAAATCTATTGCGCTTACGGCCAAAGAATTTTCTTTGTTGGAATATTTGATGCGTAACCGCGAACGAGTCGTATCACGCGTTCAGATTTCTGATAATGTTTGGGATATTCACTTCGATACGGGAACAAACGTGGTTGACGTGTACATGAACCTACTTCGCAAAAAAGTTGACAAGGATTTTGACACTAAATTGATTCAAACACGTATCGGTCACGGATACATTCTTCAAGCCTAAGGGATGAGCCTACGCAACAGGCTTACGCTTCAATTCGGTCTGCTGGCATCGCTGGTGTTGGGCGTTGCTTCTGTTGCCATTTATTTTCTCTCATCCGATTATAGGAAAGATGAATTCTCCCAACGGTTGATAAGTCGTGGTGAGAATATGGCTAAGCTTCTCATTCAAATTGATGAGGTAGACGAGAACTTGCTGAACATTATTGAACGTAACAACCCCGTCCGTTTACAGGAAGAGGAAATTCTCATCTTCAATTTTAAGGATAGTCTTATTTATAGTTCGGAAGGATTGGATATTGAAATGCCAACCAAGGGCTTTCTTAATGAGGTGCGGTTGGATGGCAGTATTCAGCTTGATAAGGATAAGCGAGAGACCGAAGCATTTCTTTTTACCGACCGCTACGATCGCTTTGTGGTTATCGTTTCGGGGATTGATGTTTATGGCAGAAGGAAAATCCAGAATCTTGGGCAGGTTTTAGCAATTGTGCTTGGTTTAGGGATGATTGCTTTTTTCGTAGTAGGAAGAATTTATGCTGAACGTGCACTAAGTCCAATCAAACAGTTAGTGGCCGAAATTGCAGGTATTTCAATCAGCAACTTGAACAAGCGTGCCAACGAAGGAAACGGCTCGGATGAGTTGGCTCAACTTGCCATTTCATTTAATGCTATGCTTGCGCGATTGGAAGCTGCATTTGTTGTTCAACGAAACTTTATTGCCAACGCCAGCCATGAAATGCGTACTCCGCTGACCGCAATATCTGGTCAGTTGGAGGTTATTCTATTGAAAGATAGAACCGAAGAAGAATATAAAGTAGCCGTAGAATCCGTGCTGCAAGACATTCATAAACTGAACAAGTTGGCTAATCGTTTGCTTTTACTTGCTCAAACAGGCACAGATGCTCCAGAGGTCAATTTTAAGCCCGTTCGTGTAGACGACATTCTGTGGGAAGCGCGTACAGACCTTCTCAAGATGAAACCGGTTTACAGTATAGAAGTTGATTTGGATGATACAATCACCGACCTTGAAGAACTACAAGTACTTGGCAGCGACATACTTCTTAAAACATTGGTTCTAAATCTGATGGAAAATGGTTGTAAATATTCAGACAATCACATTGTAAAGGTTTCGCTTGGAGTTCGTGCCAAATCAATTGTTCTCACTTTCACTGATAATGGCATTGGCATTTCTGAATCCGATTTGAAACAGATTTTCGAGCCATTCTTCAGGTCTAATTCTATCCGCAACCGCGATGGGCATGGTATCGGTCTATCACTTGTAAAGCGAATTGCCAACCTCCACAAAGGCTCAATCAACGTTTCCAGCGAGCTTGATGAAGGCTCGATTTTCACTGTCAGTCTTCCCCTCAAGAAGCTTTAATCGCTTTTTAACTCGGCTTTCATTCCCTTCTAATTCGCTTACGTCAGCTTTGCTTCAACAAACAAAGAGACATAAAACGAACCTCAAATAATTAGAAAGAATGGAAACCACAGTTCAAAAATCAAAAAGCAGAATGACCGCCCGTAAAGTGGCTGTAATCACAACAATCTTGTTTTTCGCGGCAGTGAGCGGACTGCTCATTCTACAAAACAAGAACTGGAATCTTGACCAGGTACTTCAGGACACCCGTATTCAACAAGAAAGATTGGTAAGCGAGAAATTGCAACTCGAAAAATCAATTGCTCAGTACAAATCAGAACTTACAAAAAAGGGTACTGAGAACAGTGGGCTCAGCTTCCAAATTGCAGAGCAATTGGCCAAAATCGAAACCATAGAAAAGGAAAATAAGCGATTTCGTTCCACCGCTTCGCAAGTGAATGCGTTGAAAAAGCAGAAAGGCGAATTGGAGGCCATGCTTAAAGACCTTGAGAAGGACATGAAAAACATGAACAACACCATTTCTGATTTGACAGCTGAGAACAGCAAGATTAGAATTGAAAACAAGGATTTAGCAGCCAATAATGCCAAACTGAATGACCAAGTGAATGCGTTACAAGAAGTGGCTATGAACAACGCTTTGATTGAAGCCGTTCAGGGTAAGAAAAAGCAAAAATTGACCGTTGTGGCCAAGCGCACAAAAGAGTTGAAAATGGAGGTAGATCTTCCTGCAAGTATGACTCAGAACCTAAAACTGAAAGTCATTGATCCGCAAGGAAAAGAGTTGACAGACAAAGACGGAATTGTAAGCATCTCAGAAGTGCTGAATGACCACGCTTTAACGGCTTCGCTTACACTGTTGAGGGTGAACTGGTAAGCGCAAAGAGGATGAAAATGGAGTTTACTCCAAAATCAAAACTAAAAAGTGGGACTTACACACTTGAGGTAAGTAATGGGGTGAAGAGCCTAGGTAAAGTTCAAATAAAATTGAGGTAAGTAGTGGTTGGTTGGTTGGTGAGAGCGGAAAGTCGTGGCGAAAGCTGCGGCTTTTTGCTTTCTAGGCATATCACCAGCTAATGCATCTTGCACAACCGGTCACAGCCGTCTGACAGGAGGATATTTCCAAATACCATTGACCGCCACTTCCGAAAACGCGCGTACCTTCTCCTCCACCTTCCCACTTTCCTGCTGCCCTTGTAAGAAAACAAACTCTATTTGTTGTAGAACCCAACGCCACATTCTGTGTATTGCAGCCCGACCATGATTGTGTAAGACAGGTCTCCGCTGAATAAGCAAGCGAAGCTGATCCCGGAGTTCCCGGAGTTCCTTGTGGGCCTTGAATACCAATCGCTTGAACCCAAGCAGTCCCATAGTAGAACCAAAAATTATTGAAATCCGTGTCATAGACCAACAGTCCGGTAGCAGGATTTGAAATAACGGTTCGTTGCGCTGTGGTCATTCTGCTTATTAGCAGCCCTTAGTCTGTTGCATCAAGTTCTAAAATTGCTGATGGGTCAGGAGTTTGCGTACCGATACCCATATTATCCTGAGCAAAGGGATTACCCCCTCCGAATACCGCGACACATAAGATTAAGAGATAACTATTTTTCATTTCACGTTAATTTATAGCAGTGCGATTATAGCTGATGTCTTTTTTATTTTGGCAAGTCTTTAAAACGGTAGATTCAACCACCCAGTACAAAAGTGGATTAAGGTTTCCAGAACCATTCTACTCTAATGGATTACCGCAGGAAGTTTTACAGCAGCAATCTGATTGAACGGCTTACCGCTGCAATCTTTACAGAAGCAATCTGATTGAATAGATTACTGCTGTAATCTTTACATAAACACTTTAATATTCTAGAACATCGCTGTTAAATTTATAAAAGCATTTGTATACTTCAGACCACCGCTGTAATCTTTACAGAAGCATTCGGAAAAATCAGAATCCTTTATTGACAGGGGTTACAGAAGATTTGACTGTCGGAGACGAACCAACCTCCAATCCCTCAACACAGAAATTACATAGGTGATGTCTCGTTGGAGCCCAGTTTCTGCTTCTTTGGTATTTGGCTGTTTATGTGTTGAATCTTAGTTGAGTTACATGCTATACTTAGAATTATGATTCACATAAACATTGAGTATTGATACGTATATCTTTGGCGTAGATGAACCCCACGCCAGAATCCATTCTCAAACAATATTGGGGCTTTGATGCTTTCCGTTCTCAACAGCGCGAGATTATTCAAGAAACTTTGGATGGCAAAGATGTGCTTGCGTTGCTGCCAACTGGTGGCGGAAAATCCATCTGTTTTCAAGTTCCAGCACTTTGCAATGAAGGAATTTGTATTGTGGTTTCGCCACTTGTTGCGTTGATGAAAGATCAGGTCGAAAACCTGAAAAAGAAAGGCATCAACGCCATGCTGCTGCATTCGGGAATGCGCTTTTCGCAGATTGATGCTGCACTTGACACCTGTATTTATGGCCATGTAAAATTCCTTTATCTCAGTCCAGAAAGGCTTCGGAATGAAATGGTTCAAGTTCGGATTCAGAAGATGAAAGTGAATCTTTTGGCTGTGGACGAAGCGCATTGCATTTCTCAATGGGGCTACGATTTCCGCCCGCCCTATTTGCAGATTGCGGAAATAAGAGAACTGCTTCCGAAAGTTCCTGTGTTGGCTTTGACAGCCACCGCCACACCTAAAGTTGTCGAAGACATTCAGGAAAAACTGGAGTTCAAGAAGAAGAATGTCATCCGTAAATCATTCGCGAGACAGAATCTTTCGTACATGATTTTGAAGGAAGATGACCTGAAAGGGCGGATTCTGCGGATTCTTTCCAAAACACCTGGAAGTGCCATCATTTACGTTCGGAACCGTAGACGGACACAGGAAATTGCGCGGTTTCTGCAAACGCAAAATGTTTCGGCTTCATTTTACCATGCGGGACTTTCTTTTGATGATCGACAAGCACGCCAGAACGATTGGATTGATGACAAAACACGTGTCATTGTAGCCACAAACGCATTTGGAATGGGCATCGACAAGCCTGATGTGAGATTGGTGATTCACGTTGGGTTTCCCGATAGTTTGGAAGGCTATTTTCAGGAAGCAGGACGAGTTGGTCGAGATGGAGCAGAAAGCTTTGCGGTGGCGTTGGTCAATAATCACGACATCACAGAACTAAAGGAGAAGTTGAATCACGAATTCCCAACACGTGAACGCATCAAAGAGGTCTATTATTCAATCGGAAGTTCCTTACAATTAGCAGAAGGAAGTGGCATAGATGAATGGTTTGATTTCGATCTTGCTGCGCTTTCGGATCGATACAAATGGAATCCAAAGGAGATCATGGAAGCAGTTTCGTTCTTAGAAAAGGCCGACCATCTGATTATTTCTGCCAACTCAGACCCACGTTCTCAACTCAAAATACGTGTGAATCACGATACGCTTTACGACCTCGAAATGCGCAATCCGAAGGTTGGTAGGTTGACAAAAGTACTGCTCCGCTCCTATGGAAGAATGTTTGAAGAATTTGTGTCCATCAACGAAACGCTCATTGCCAAACGCGCTGGTTATTCAACAGAACAAACCGTTGCCATTTTGGACAAACTTCACAAACTAGAAGTAGCAGATTACCGACCATCCACAGGTTTACCTAAGCTCAGTTTTGTGGGTGGAAGAGTGCGAAAACAAGACATTCATATTTCTAAGGAAGTATATGAAGTACGAATAAACCTTATTCGAGAACGCATCAAAGCTGCACTTCATTTTGCACAAAGCGACAAGGTCTGCCGAAGTCAAATGCTGCTCAAATACTTTGGAGAAACAGACAGCCAAAGTTGTGGCAAATGTGATGTTTGTAGAGGGCTTTCCAAATTCAATTTGAACGAAGAGGACGTTGAATTAGTAAAATCAGCTATCAATTCAGAAACCAGTTTAGAAGATCTTTTCGGTATGATAGAAAAGCCCGAAAAGGAGATTTTAAAAGCGGTTCAGTTGCTGCTCGATAATAACGAGTTGGTCTATCATATGAACGGAAAGGTAGGACTGCCATGAAAAAATTGCCCATAGGTTTTTACAATCGTGATGATGTGGTTCTCATCGCTCAGGAACTCATCGGGAAAGTGCTTTGTGCAAACGTGGATGACGTCATAACAAAAGGAATCATTACAGAAACAGAAGCTTACGCTGGTGTGGTTGACAAGGCATCGCACGCTTTTGGCGGCAGACGCACCCAACGCACGGAAACCATGTTCGGAAAGCCCGGTTTCTCCTACGTATATCTGTGCTATGGCGTGCATTCGCTTTTTAATGTGGTAACGAACAAAGAAAATGTTCCTCATGCTGTGCTTATCCGTGGCGTTCATCCTATCGAAGGAATTGAGACCATTCTATCAAGAAGAAAAACGAAAGAACCAATAAACAAAATTGCTGATGGTCCGGGAAAACTGACCAAAGCACTAGGCATTGAGTTTCGCCAACACAATAATCTTGATTTACTTGGAGACGAAATTTGGATTGAAGACCACGGTATTCCCGTAAACTCCAGTGAAGTTACAATCGGGCCTCGAATCGGGGTTGATTACGGTGGAGAAGATGCGCTCCTACCCTATCGGTTTCTTTGGAAACAGCCAGTTGTCATGTAAGTTGTCAGACTTTGAACGGATGTTTCCATCCACACGCTATCCCTCTAAATCAGTCTACCGTTGGTTGAAGGGCGTTTTAGTGACAATTGCCCAGATGGCCAACATGTGAATGATGTAACTTAAAATGAAAATTACGTAACGAAATACGCTCTGCCACAGCGCAACTTTGCCGATAAGAATTCCGCTGCAAACACGCGGAATAGAAAAGCAGGACTCATATTATTCGCGCCAACCACGCTACTTGTGCAATTCAGGAAATGGAAACACATCAGCACCGCAATGTTACTGGGATTCCTATCACTTGTTCAACATCAGGCCCAGGCGCAGAACGGCCATTTGAAATTCAAAGGCGTAATAGAAAATGTGGATGAGTACCTAGGGCGGTCACTCATCACGCTTTCTAAGGTTCAGAGTGGCTCTGGCCCCGCCATCATCCTTGGTCAATTCGTTGTAGAAGGTAATAGTTGGGTTAGAACTAGCATGGAGTATGGCAAAACGTACATGCTCGAAGTGTCGTCAAACAACGGCACCACCAAGCGTTATCTTTTTATCACCAACGTACTATTGGAACTTACAGGGCGTACTGAAAGGATGGTAATGCCGATAGACATCTCAATGACCGTTCAGAATCTCTGGACTCCGCAGGCAACGGGTTCTATCAGCTATTCTGATGCAGCGCAAAAGTTTACCCAACGGGAGTCCACCCAATCGGAAAAACTCAGACTCGCTGGTCATGCCTGTGCCCCTGCAGTAAGCGTGCAAGGTTCCGATTTAACTACAGACAAATTCGTTCCCGAACACTCCACTAGGGCAGTAGTTGTTCTGATTCCCTAATTCCAATCTTCACACCAGACCTTGCTACAATGTGTGAATCATGTAAATTATAACTGCTAAAGTGTAAGGCTCTTCTATACATTGAAGCAGTCCTTTGTCCATTCGTAAGAATCCCCTTGGCTGGCGCACGTTTGTAAATTGTAAATCCCATCCTCTAAAAACCACAGTAGTGAGCACCACCAAAGCAAAGTTTAAGGATCGGATCATCGGGTTGGCGGATTCCGCACTGTCCATCGGACCAGGGTTCAAGAGCTTCATCACCGATTTTGCGGATGCATTCCTCTTCTTGGTGCTCATTGGCCGTGAGACATTCTCGCGCCATTTCGAGTTCCGCGAGTTTCTGAACCAATGCTTCCAGATTGGTTACAAGTCGTTGCCGCTCGTGTCCATCACGGGTGCCATCATGGGGCTGGTACTCACCATCCAAACGCGCCCTGTTTTGATCGATTTTGGTGCAGAGGCGATGCTTCCGGGCATGGTGGCCGTGTCGCTCATCCGCGAAATGGGCCCCGTAATTACAGCACTCATCTGCGCAGGAAAAGTAGGTTCAGGCATGGGTGCAGAATTGGGGTCTATGCGGGTTACAGAGCAGATAGATGCGATGGAGGTATCGAGCACCAACCCTGTGCGTTTCCTTGTGGTGACGCGGGTGCTGGCGGCCATACTGATGATTCCGCTGCTCACGCTCTATGCCGATGCGCTGGGCATCATGGGCAGTTGGGCGGGGGCCAACCTTAAGGGCGATGTGGGTTTCACACTCTTCATGGCGCAGGCGTTCAAATATGTGGATTTTACGGACCTTATGCCTGCCATCATCAAAACGTTCTTCTTCGGAGCGGTCATCGGTATTGTGGGCTGCTACAAGGGATACCATGCCGGGAGTGGCACCGAAAGTGTGGGCAAGGCAGCAAATTCGGCCGTGGTACTGGCCTCGCTGCTGGTCATCATCATCGACATGATTGCAGTGCAAATCACTGATATGTTAGCGTTATGAGCGAAAGAACGACCACAGCCATGAAGCCAAAACCTGACGCAGTGGCGAAGGGCGAAGCGGTCATTGAGATGAAAGACGTGTCGAAGGCGTTCGGGGAACTGAAGGTGCTAAGCGGATTCACAGCCGACCTCTTGCAGGGCGAGAATCTTGTGGTGCTGGGTAAATCGGGTTCGGGCAAATCGGTGCTCATTAAGTGCATTGTGGGACTGCTGACGTATGACGCGGGCAGTATCACCGTGATGGGCGAGGAGGTTTCTGCAATGGAACGCACGGAGTTGAGTGCCATGCGGCAGAAGGTCGGGTTCTTGTTTCAGAGCGGTGCGCTCTACGATTCGATGACCGTGCGCGAGAATCTGATGTTTCCGCTCACACGCATCAAGAAGGAACTGAGTGCCGATGAGATGGAAACCAAGATTCTCGAAGTGCTGGAGAATGTGGGCCTTGCCAATGCCATCAACAAGATGCCATCGGAGCTGTCGGGAGGAATGCGCAAGCGCATCAGCTTGGCGCGCACCATTGTGGTAGATCCAAACATTATTCTCTATGACGAACCTACCACAGGTCTCGACCCTGTGACATCGGACGAAATCAGCGCACTCATTCTGGAAGTTCAGAAGAAATACAAGACCTCATCCATGATAATCACACACGATTTGAAATGCGCTGTTAAAGTGGCAGACCGCATTCTGATGCTCAATGACGGCAAGGTACATCTGCTGGGCACGCCCAAAGAGTTTGAGCAATCGGAAGACGAACTGGTCTCCTCTTTCTTCAATTAAAAAGGAATAATTAGGAATTAAAAATTTAAAATCATCACGCTAACATACTCATGAAGTGCCATCCATTGTGTAAGCCTTCACTCATCATTCTTAATTCTAAAATCATGGCTTCTCCAAAATTCAAATTCCGTCTAGGTCTGTTCGTAGCAGGCGGGCTTGCGCTGTTCGTCATCGCCATTTTCATCATTGGCAAGCAGCGGAACATGTTCGACCCAGTGTATGAGCTCAGAGCCACGTTCTTCAATGTGAGCGGCCTTCAGGTAGGCAATAATATCCGTTTTTGGGGCATCAACGTGGGCACGGTGGAGAACATCACCATCATCAACGACAGCACGGTGCAGGTGAACATGTCCATCCGCAAGGCTGTGCAGAAATTCATTAAGGTCGATTCTGAAGTGACCATCGGTTCTGAAGGGTTGATTGGTGACCGCCTGCTGTTGATAAGCCAAGGAGGCACAGATGCAGAAGTGGCCGAAGATGGCGCGCTACTCTCGTCCAACGAACCTGTAGAAACAGACGAGATTATGGCCAGTCTGGAAGTAAGCGCAGCCAATACGGAGGTAATCACAAATGAACTGGCCGAAATTATGGAGCAGGTGAATAGTGGTGAAGGCACCATCGGCAAGCTCATTCGCAGTGATGACATGGCCAATAGCCTTGACCAGACCATGGAGAATCTCGAAAAAAGCTCCAAGGGTCTGGAGCAGAATATGGAGGCCGCCAAGGACAACTTCCTGCTACGGGGATACTTCAAGAAACAGGAGCGATCGGATAGGAAAAAGGCACGAGAAGCAGCCGATAGAAAAGAGAAGGCGGCTAAGAAGGCAGCGGGCAAGTAATAGTTTACCTCCTGTACACATTTCAACTTGCACTTCATACCAACTTTTAAAACATTCGTGCAGAACTGCTAGGTTTTCAAAACCTAACAGGTCTCGCTGTTTAAAGCGCCCATTCCACTGCGCTGGTGCAAGTTTGATCCGCTGGCACAAGTTTGCAACTTGTGCCTACGTATCTCTTTTCGTGTTTCCGTTTTAAAATACCTTTGCCGCCCATGAAAACAATCATTCTAAACAAGGGCAAAGAGAGTTCATTACTAAGAAAGCACCGCTGGGTGTTTTCGGGTGCCATAGCCAAAACATCGGCAAAGCCAGAAAACGGTGAACTGGTGAGCGTGGAAGATTTCCAAGGGAATTATATCGGTGCTGGGCATTATCACAATGGTTCCATTGCCGTGCGGATGCTCACGTTTGACAAGGAACGCGTTGACCAGACCTTTTGGAATAACCGTTTTCAGGAAGCATTTGCCGTAAGAAAAGGATTAGGACTACTTACCAAGGAAACCAACTGTTTCCGTCTCATTCATGCCGAAGGCGATGGTTTGCCAGGATGTGTAGTAGATATTTACAACGATTGCGCGGTAGTGCAAAGTCATACCGATGGCATGGCAAACTGCTCCAAGGAGATTACGAAGGCTTTAGAGAACCTAAAAGGCTTGAAATTGAACTCCATTTATCATCGGAACCTAGCTTCGAAAGAACATGAATTCCTGAAGGGAAAGAAGGAAGAAACGGAAGTGCTGGAGAACGGAATCAAGTTCAAAGTAAATTGGGTGAATGGCCAAAAGACAGGCTTTTTCATCGATCAAAGAGATAATCGTGCTTTGGTTGGAGACTTTGCCAAAGGCCGAAAAGTGCTAAACACGTTCAGTTACACAGGCGGATTCTCTGTTTATGCACTTGCAAATGGTGCCAAGCACGTTACGTCTGTAGATATTTCGCAACCAGCAATTGATTTAGCTGCAGAAAACGCAACAATCAACGGCTTTGACAAAAACCATGAAGCCATCTGTGAAGATGCTTTCAAGTTTGTGGAGAAGGCGGACGGATATGACATGATCATTCTTGATCCGCCTGCATTCGCCAAGTCAATCAAAGCACGTCATCGTGCTGTTCAAGGCTACAAGCGCTTGAATGAAACAGCTTTCAAAAAGATTGCCCCGAACAGCCTTTTGTTCACCTTTTCGTGCTCACAAGTGGTTAATCCGCAAATGTTTGAAAGCGCAGTTCTCGCTGCTGCTATCAACGCTGGAAGAAATGTTCGTGTGTTGAAACGATTGGGTCACGCAGTGGATCATCCTGTCAGTATTTATCATCCCGAAGGAGAATATTTGAAAGGTCTGATGTTGCATGTTTCTTAGAAGTTATGGGGTTATTAGTTATTGGGTTAGTGGTTGATGAATTGGTTTCCTTGATAACGAATAACCTAGTAATCAATAAGTCATCAAAAACGAGCAATGAAGGAATTTACCATTCAAACCCCGAAGCATCCCCTCAGCATTACGGTTTATGAGCCAGTTGAACGACCGAAGTTTGTCTTCATCCTGAACTCGGCTACAGGTGCAAAACAGAGCTATTACCGAACATTCGCTTCTCATTTGGTTGAGAACGGAATTCTTGCTATCACTTACGATTACAGCGGAATTGGGAAATCTGCACCTGCTTCGCTCAAGAATTTTGACACCAGCGCACGAGATTGGGGCGAAAATGATTTGACGGCTGTCATTGATTATGTGTCATTAAACTATGAATACGACAAGTTGGTGCTAATGGGTTTGAGCATCGGTGGACAGATTCTAGGACTTTCGCCATCAATCGGAAAAGCTGACGCTTTGGTGAATGTGGCTGCGCAATCTGGTTATTGGAATCTATGGCCTTTTCCGAACAAAATTGGCGTACTCGCTAGCTGGTTTCTGCTTCCAACCTTAACGTGGATATTCGGCTATTTACCAAGCAAGAAATTGGGCATTATGGAAGATCTTCCGCGAGAAGTGGCGATGGAATGGGCGCGTTGGGGACGATCACCAAAATACCTTTTTGACCATTTTCCAAATGCTGAAGAGAAATACGCAGCTATCAGCATTCCGCTTTGGTCCTATAGTTTTACGGACGATACAACTGCGCCAGGGCCAACGGTTGAATGGATGAACGGCAAATACAGCAATTGCGAGCTACATTACAGACGAGTAAGTCCTTCTGAACTGGGATTAAAATCCATCGGGCATTTTGGTTTTTTCAGAGAGCAGTGCAAACCACTTTGGGAAGAACTTCTCAAAGATTTAAACGAGAAATTTTAGTCGCGTTCCGAGCAAATCTATGCATGAAACAATCTCATATCGTAACATCTGGCGCATTTCCTATCCGCTAATCCTTGGGTTTGTGGCCGTTACCATTATCAATGTAACGGACACGGCTTTTCTAGGGCGCGTGAGCGAAGTAGCCATCGGTGCATCTGGATTGGGCGGCATTTACGTACTCGTAATGCTAATGGCTGCTTTCGGTTTGGGCATTGGTGCGCAGATTATCATGGCGCGGTATCATGGAGAAGAAAAACCTGAGAAAATTGGCCCTGTTTTCGACCACATGATGTACTTGCTTCTGGCACTTTCGGGAGTAATGATTCTGTTCCATTTTCTATTCGCGGAGCTGTTGCTATCGAGAATCATTGCTTCAGATGCCATTCTTGACAGTACAATTATTTACTCGAACATTAGAGTTGTAGGCTTGATTCCAGCAGCAATTGTTGTAGGGTATCGCTGTTTTTTGACGGGCATCAGCGAAACACGGGCCATTTCCTACGCTGCGGGAATGATGGCGTTTCTGAACTTGATCTTCAACTATCTGTTCGTATTCGGAAATCTAGGTTTTCCCAGAATGGAGATTGCTGGAGCTGGTTATGCCTCGGTGCTTTCGGAAACACTGAGCCTAATTTACCTGATCATTTGGGTGAGACGAAAACGATTGGGCGTTCAGTTCAACTGCTTTCATTTCCCAAAACCCAATTTCGTTCAGATACGCTCCATCATGCGAATAGCCACACCTGTCATGGTTCAGCATATCATTTCCATCGGATCTTGGATGACGTTTTTCCTCATTATTGAAGGAATGGGCGAACGAGAACTCGCCATTTCAAACGTGGTAAGAAGTGGTTATTCAGTTTTGATGATTCCTTTAATCGGCATCGGTCAAGGAACACAAACACTTGTCAGTAAACTGATTGGACAAGGAGGAACGCATCTCGTAGCCACTCTCATCAAACGGTTATTGGTGATCAGCGTGGTTTCTTCCGTTGTGTTGATGTTGCTTAATCTGATCAATCCACGATTGCTTCTTTCTGTGTTCACGAATGATGTATCGCTCATTTCAGATTCCATACCCGTGGTTTACGTCATCTCGTTTTCCATTATTCTTTTTGCAATTTCCATGATTCTGCTTTCGGTTGTTTCTGGCACAGGAAATACGCTGATGACCTTACTGATTGAAATTAGTACACTTGTCATTTATCTCAATTTCACCTACAGAATGGTGCATCAATGGCATCAACCTCTGTACATGGTTTGGACCTCCGAGATTGTATATTTCACAGGTTTGGGACTCTTTTCTGGTCTTTATCTTTGGAGCGGAAAATGGAAAAACTCCAAGGTACATGAATGAGGATTGAGGAGAAATCTTTTTAGCCACAGAGACACGGAAGGCACGGAGGTTTTTACAGAGAAAAACATTAGTTGGCAGTTGAGACCTTCAAGGTTTTAAAAACCTTGAAGGTCTTGGCAAGTATTTCGCAAAGCCTAGACCTGTTAGGTTTCAAAAACCTAACAGGTCTAGAATGAGGAAGATGAAAAATTAGAATATGAGTAAAGAAAGAATCGTTTTTATGGGCACGCCCGATTTTGCGGTGGCAACATTAAAAGCGTTGCTTGATGCAGATGCAAACGTAGTTGGGGTAATTACAGCACCCGATCGGCCATCTGGGCGCGGGATGAAGTTGCAACCATCAGCCGTGAAACAGTTTGCTGTGGAGAATGATTTGAAGGTTCTGCAACCTACCAATTTGAAATCTGAAGCATTCCTAGAAGAACTAAAATCACTTGAATCAACACTTCAAGTAGTGGTTGCATTCCGCATGTTGCCAGAAGTTGTGTGGAATATGCCAGAAAAGGGAACATTCAATTTGCACGCCTCGCTCCTGCCCCATTATCGTGGAGCTGCACCCATCAATTGGGCAGTGATAAATGGCGAGAAAGAATCAGGTGTTACCACGTTTTTATTGCAACATCAGATTGATACAGGGAACATCATCTTTCAGGAAAAAGTGGCCATTGAGGAGAATGAAACCGCTGGAGAATTGCACGATAAACTGATGAATGTTGGTGCTGGTTTGGTGGTAAAAACGCTGGAAGCCATTGAAAGTGGAAATACTCCTTCTATTCCGCAGAACACCATCGTTGGCGAGTTGCAAGAAGCACCGAAAATCTTTAAGGAGACCTGTAAGATTGATTGGAACAAATCAGAGAAAGATGTCTTCAATCATATTAGAGGACTTTCACCCTATCCGACTGCTTTTACAACGCTTGTCTGTGGTAATGAGGAAATCGGATTGAAGATCTTTCGTGTGAGAAAAGCAGAGAAAGGGAAAACTGAAAAAGGGGAAAACGGAACGATTGAGGTTGACAATCAGCGGATGTTTGTGAAATGTGCGGATGGTTGGTTGGAAATTCTCGAACTGCAAATGGCCGGGAAGAAACGAATGGAAACCAAAGCTTTCCTGTTGGGCTTTGATATTTCGGGATACAGCTGCAAATAGCACGATTAAGAAAACACGCTGATTAGTAGATTTTCTGAATCCCTTTATCCATGGGCATTACAGAAGCAGTTATCAACAAATGTTTGGTTTTATCAACAAAACGTTAGGTTTTGCAATTGAAGTATTGTCACACTTGGCTTGCCATATATATTTGGGCGTAAATAAGAATAAAACCAACAACCATCTTACCATGAACAAGGCAGAATTGATTGAGAAAATTGCTACAGATGCAGGACTTTCTAAGGCAGATGCAAAGCGCGCGTTAGACGCTTTTGTGAGTGCCACTACGGAAGAATTGAAAAAGGAAGATGGTCGGGTTGCATTGGTTGGTTTTGGTTCTTTTACAGTAGCAAAACGTGCCGCGCGTACTGGTCGAAACCCAAAGAATGGTGATCCAATTAACATTGATGCCAAGAATGTTGTACGATTTAAGACCGGAAATGAACTAGCAGACGCTGTCAACTAATTGGTTATTGGGTTATTGGGGTAATGAGTTATTGGCTAGTAACACATTCGGGTCAAATAACCACTAACTCATTAACTATTAGGTTCGGAAAATGGGTAAAAACTGAATGTTTACACTAAAAGTGCACAGTTGCAAATTACAATCATCACTAATGAACAGGCTCCGTTAGCGGAGCCTTTCTTATTTTCGGAAACATGAGTAAGCAAGAGAAGATTGACAATTTTGATGCGAACGGGCCAGGTCTAAAGGATTCGGGACTGTTCGGATTGCCGTTTGATGTGGAAGAAGCCGAAGTGGTAATTCTCCCCATACCGTGGGATGTGACCGTTTCATTTTCGGACGGAACAAACCAAGGACCTGAGTCCGTAATGTGGGCTTCTAAACAAGTAGACCTCTACTATCCCGGGCATAAGAATGCTTGGAAAATGGGCATTGCCATGCGCGATATTCCATTGGATTGGGCCGATTTAAATAAGCATTACCGAAAAAAAGCGCAAGAAGTAATTCGGAAACTAGAAGAAGGCGCTTCAGAACAAGATGCAGATGTGCGGGAACTCGTTGCAGAAATTAACGAGCAATGTTCGGAATTGATGGACTACGTTTATACCCGTTCGCTGGCGCAACTGGAAGCAGGAAAACTGGTAGGAATCCTCGGTGGCGACCACAGCACGCCTTTCGGATTGATGAAAGCATTGGCAGAAACGCAAGGCGAATATGGCATTCTTCAGATTGATGCTCATGCCGATTTGCGTGATGCGTATGAAGGTTTCACCTATTCTCACGCCAGTATTATGACCAATGCGCTCACACTCAAAAACGTAACAAAACTGGTTTCTGTTGGCGTACGCGACATCTGCGAACAGGAAGTGGAAACGATTGAAAACAGCAACGACCGTATTGTGGCCTTCTATGACGAACACCTGAAAGCCAAAGAATTTAACGGCATCAACTGGAATTCCATTTGTGAAGAGATTATCGCTCAATTGCCTCAAAAGGTCTACATCAGCTTTGATATTGATGGGTTAGACCCATCGCTTTGTCCGGCAACGGGAACGCCCGTTCATGGTGGATTAAGCTTTGAGCAAGCGGTTTATCTGATTAAGAAAGTGGTGAATTCAGGTAAAACCATCATCGGTTTTGATTTAGTGGAAGTGGCTCCTTGCGAATCTGGCTGGGACACGAACGTGGGTGCAAGGATGTTGCTTCAACTCTGCAATCAGATGGGAGTAAGCAATGGGAGAATGCCGGTTCAATAGGCGTTATTGGTTAATGGTTATTGGTTAATGGGTTAGGTATTAGGATGTAGCAAAATGTCGGTGAAGGAAGAGGACAATCTGAAATTACTCAACTACTTGCTTTCGTTTGCAACCGAGAACAAGCGCAACCTCATTTCTTCCCGACTTTCGGAACGCACCCGGCATTTGACGCTGGTTTTAGAAGACATTTACCATTCTCAGAATGCCAATGCTGTAGTGCGCACGGCAGATTGCTTCGGTATTCAGGATATACACGTGATTGAAGGACGCAATGCGTATGACCTGAACCCACGGGTGGTAAAAGGCGCACTGAAATGGATTGATTTACACCGCTATGCGCATCATCAAAACAATACGGAAGCGTGCATCAATCGACTAAAAACCAGAGGGTTTGTAATAGTGGCTACCAGCCCGCATGGAGACAGCGTGCCGTTGGAAGAACTCCCAATTGACAGACCCATTGCGTTAATGTTTGGTAGTGAGAAGAACGGATTGAGTAAGAATGCGCTTGAAATGGCCGACATCAACATGCACATTCCGATGTATGGGTTTACAGAAAGCCTCAATATTTCGGTTTCGGCTGCTATTTCTGTGCATAACCTTACACATCGGTTGCGAGAATCGGATGTGGATTGGCATTTAACGGACGAAGAGCGTACCGAACTTCATTTTCATTGGATACGAACCGTGCTTAAAGACCCAGATGGTTTGGAGAAAAGGTTTATGGCTGACAAATAGCCGTTAGGAAACCACCGCGCTTCCATCTCGCAGCATCTTTTTGTAATCTGATGGCGTATGGTAGTAGGCTTGCTTAAACAAGCTATTGAATGTTGATTTGGAGTTGAAACCGCAATCGTTGGCAATGGCCATGATGGTGAGGTGGTCGTAATCTGAATTGGCCAATCTTCTAATCACCGCCTTCAATCGGAACTCATTCACAAACGTGAAAAAATTCATACCCATATTCACGTTAAGCAGGTCGGTGAGTTCGTGTTTAGCAAGATTAATCTGTGCCGAAAGTTCGCCCAACGTAAGTTCAGGATTGAGATATGGCCGTTCCTCACTCATGTGAGCAATGAGCCGCTCGGTAAGTACCTTGGCTTCCTCATCCGCGAACCGTGGCTTAACTTCTTTGCTCTCCAATTCGGTTTTCCCTATGGGTTTATTCTTGGGCGCTTCTTCTACCGAAGCATATTCTGAACGAAAAAGTGATGGTTGCCTCAGTCCGAAATAGCTGATGGCATAGGCTACAGATGTAAGCCCAATGTGCGAAAGTAAGGCGGTATTAACTACTCGTTTAAACATAATGGCGTTGTAGGCTCCAGCAACAATTACCACCAATCCGCTTAACGTAAAAAGTACTGCAATAAAATTTACCCAGAACAACTGCAGTCTGCCATCGCGGTAGCTAAACTGTGTTTCAATATTTCTTCTAAACACAATCAGCTTTGCAAATGTGAGAACCGTGTAAACAATTACAGATGTTAAGAAAACAATAGAAAACGTGACCCGTACCCATAGGTAAGGGTCTTGTCTAAGGAACGATTCATCCGAAAAATCGACCACATCCTGAAAGAAGATGAAATAGGCGAGCGTAATAAGTACGAACGGTAGAAAATGCAGCAGATCGAGGGCGCGAAACTTCTTTCGCTCAGAAACCAGATAGTAGGTGTAGAGATACAATATCGGACTGAACGTAAGCGGTATCAATCCCAACGAAAACTGCATATCAAAGAACTCCTGATGTTCTAGGTGAAAAATGAGGATGATGAACTTGAACGCAAACAGCAGGAGACTGCCCACTAGCAGCTTATCGGGCAGCGAAACCAAGCGTCTTGTACTCAGTGCAAACGCTGCAAACAACGATTGCGCCAATCCGATATACAATATGGCTTCCGAAAAAACCATTAATCGCGCGTGGCAGATTTACCCTGACGAGTCCAGGTTTGGGTTCTACCTAAAAAGAATAGAATGCTGTAATAACCTTTTAGCTTCAGCTCGCCTATTTCGCTGATGGATATCTTGCCATTATACTCGTTGCCGCTGTGGTAATAATAGATTTCGCCTTTTCGCCACGTATCCGCCCCATCCCACACAAAATTTTCTAGCATGTTTGTTCCCAGCACCTTTCTGGGACGGAGTTTTGTATCGGCATTCAGCGCATCTCTAAGTCTTTCGCCAAACATATCCAACGAGTCTTTGAGCCAAACAATCCGTCCATGGTAGGTGTCATTTTTCTCATAGATTTCAATAATGGTCTCTTTGTCCTCATCCATCCATCTGCCAAGAATAGCATTGCCATTCTGCGCCACCAGCTCAGTGCCGAACAACAGCGTCAACACTAATCCAATTATTCCTATTCTAATCATGTTGTGCAAGGAAATGAAAATTACGTAAATGGTTATTGATGATACGGTATTTGATGATGAGATGATGAGTGCAATGGCGAAACAGATGTCCAAGTTCGGAAATCTAAATCTGATGAGGCTTTCTTTTTCTTGTTGGAAAGTAGGAGTTAGGAGTTGGAAGACAGGAGTTAGAATGCTCCCGAAAAGAATCTCATTACTTCTTGCTTCTGTCTACATGCTTAAAAGTCCTACACAGGATCCACATCAGGCTGAAAGAACACCGAACGGAACTCCTTGCGTGAATGAACCTCACGGATAATGCTAAAAATGCGCGTTTTCCGTTCCTTGATGTTCTGTCCGCCCATTTTGAGGATAATCTGCTTGTTGTATTTATTTCGAATACGCTGAATGAGCGGATATTCGGGTCCCAGCAGCAGCATATCCGGAATCTGTTCCAGTTCCTTAGCAAGAACGTCCGAAGCCTTATCAACCACATCCCTATCGCGGTGCTTGATGGTAATGGTAATCATGCGAATAAAAGGCGGATAGCGAAACTGCTTGCGTTGCGCCAACTCCACCTCGTACATTCCTTCGTAATTATTCTTCACCACCTGATTGATAATAAAATGCTGAGGATCGGAGGTCTGCACAACCACGAGCCCTCGCCTGCCCTTGCGCCCTGCACGACCACTTACCTGTGCCATGAGTTGATAGGCGCGCTCAAATGCTCTGAAATCAGGGTAATTGAGCAGCGCATCGGCACTCAGAATACCGACAAGACCAACGTGGTCAAAGTCGAGCCCCTTAGTAACCATTTGTGTTCCCACAAGAATATCCACTCTTCGTTCCTCAAAATCGGTGATGATGCGAGCGTAGGAATGTTTGCCGCGTGTGGTATCCATGTCCATTCTGGCCACCACCGTTTGTGGGAAAATCAACGCCAACTCCTCCTCTATCTGCTCGGTTCCGAAACCTTTGGTTTTGATGTAGGTAGATTGGCATTTGGGGCATATAGATGGTGGCTTATCGCCATGGCCGCAATAGTGGCAGCGCAGGTCGTTGCTGTATTTGTGATAGGTGAGCGAGATGTCGCAATTGATGCAATCGGGCACCCAGCCACAATTGTTGCATTGCAAAAAACTACTGTAGCCGCGCCTATTCTGAAAGATGATGACCTGCTGATTTCGCGCTAGCGTTTCGGTAATGCGCTGCAAGAGTTGCGATGAGAAAGGCCCTTTCATGCTGTCGGCCTTGCGCTCCACTTTCAGGTCACAAATTTCGATGTGTGGCAGCTGGATGCCGCTATAACGCTCGTTCAAATGCACCAGACCAATCTTTTCGCGCTTGCCGTTGTAATAGGCTTCAATACTTGGTGTGGCGGACCCTAGCAGAAGTTTCGCTCCTGCCTGTTTGCACAAATAAGCGGTTGCATCTCGTGCATGATAGCGAGGTGCTGGGTCGTGCTGCTTAAAAGTGTGCTCGTGTTCTTCATCCAGAATAACAAAACCCAACTTTTTGAAGGGAAGAAAGAGTGACGAACGCGCTCCGAGGATGATCTGATACGGCTCATCGCTCAGTTGTTTGTTCCAAACCTCCACCCGTTCGCTGTCGGATATTTTGGAGTGATAAATGCCCACCTTTTCGCCAAAATGCTCTTGCAATCGTTTGATAATCTGTGTGGTAAGCGCAATCTCGGGCAGCATATAAAGAACCTGATTGCCGTTGGCCAAATGTTGCTGAATGAGCTGAATATATATCTCCGTTTTGCCACTGCCCGTTACGCCATGCAGGAGCACTGCATCTTTGTCAATGAGCGAATGGCTGAGTTCCTCAAATGCCTTGTCTTGCACTTCGGTGAGCACGATTCCGTGCTTGGCCCACGAACTGGTGTCTTCCAAACGGGCAATTTCCACCTCGTCCTTTATCAAAATATCTTTTTTGATGAGGGCGTTTATGGCCGCATCCGAAACCTCGTGGTCGCCAATCAGCACCTGCCGCTTTACAATGCCTTTCTCTTTTGAGGTTCTTGAACATTGCAAGAACTGCATAAACGCTTCCAACTGCTTGGGCGCACGCTTGAGCGCATCGAACACATCTTCCAACTTGTCCTTATCCTCCAACCACTCAGGCAAACGGTAAATAATCTCCTTCTTGGGCTTGAATTTGTGCTGCAGTTCTTCATACTGAACGATGATCCGCTTATCCGACATCAGCCGTACGATGCGGTGCACGTGGGTCTTTCGCACCATGGTGGCAATATCCTCCATCGTCAGGAAATCGTTGTTCTGCAAAGCTTCCAGAATGTCGTGTTCCTCTGGCTCAAGATCTTCCATGCTGCCATCAAAATCGGGATGGATGGTGAGGCGGCTCTCGCTCGAAAGTTTGAGTCCTGAAGGAATGGCGGCATTCATCACATCGCCCAAATGGCACATGTAATATTGCCGCATCCAATCCCAAAAGGCAAGCTGCGTATCAAGGATAATCGGTTCTTCATCCAGCAAATCATCCACATATTTGGCTTGATAGGCGGTGGGCGGACGGTCGTGTATCTGAAAGATGATGCCTGTGTAAAGTTTCCTCCGTCCGAAGGGCACTACCACTCTTTTACCTACTTGCACCTCCGTTTCCATGTTGCGCGGAACGCGATACGTGAACGTCCCTTCCAACGGAAGGGGCAGTATCACTTCGGCAAACTGGGCGTAGGAAGACATGGCGGCAAGATAAGGGATTGGGTTGTTGCCTGTGAGCAATCCTGCCCATGGTAGACGCATTTAACTTTAGATTGTCTATTTGCTTACCCAAAAGAGCGACTAGTGGTAAGCATCCCTGAATTCCGTATCTACGAGTAAACTTTCTCATAAATTAAACAACTTTCCATCTGCAAAGCATCTATCGGGTCAACAAACGGATAGTCTTAAGGGTTTAGAGGTGTTTACCATGGATTCTGTATAAGAATCTAAAACATATTGACGTCATTCGCTAATCTGCTCATTACCGACTTGTCAATCAAAAATTAAAATCCAATGTTCCTCCAACTCTTTTACGCCCTTAAACACGAAGGCATCCCTGTTAGTTTACGGGAGTATTTAACCTTGCTGGAAGCGGTAAAAGCAGGTTTGGGAGAGAATGTGGATGACTTTTATTCGCTGGCGCGAACGATTCTTATCAAGCACGAAGAACATCTTGATCGGTTTGATGCAATTTTCAGTCAATATGTATCTGGAAGCATGAAGTTATCGCCAACCGACCTTTCAAAAATTCAGGAAGATTGGTTGAAATACATGGCTGAGAATAACCTCACGGATGAAGAAAAGGCCATGATTGAAGCCATGGGCGGTTTGGAAGAACTAGCCAAACGCTTTGAGGAGCTGATGAAAGAACAGCAAGAGCGTCACCAAGGCGGAAACAAATGGATTGGTACCGCTGGAACATCTCCTTTTGGAGCTTATGGCTACAATCCTGCTGGATACAGAGTTGGGCAGGCTGGAAGCAGAAACCGAAGTGCCGTAAAGGTTTGGGATAAGCGTGAATTCAAAGACCTGAGCGATAAGGAAGAACTGAATACGAGAAACCTGAAAATGGCGCTTCGCAGATTGCGCGTTTTCACGAGACTTGGTCATGAAGAGGAATTGGATCTTGATTCTACGATAAAGAAAACCTCGAAGAATGCTGGTTTCCTTCAGATTGAAATGCGACCTGAGCGGAAGAATAATGTGAAGGTGCTGATGCTGTTTGATATTGGTGGAACGATGGATGACCATGTTGATATGTGCTCAAAGCTGTTCAGCGCGGCAAAATATGAGTTCAAACATTTGGAGTTCTACTATTTCCACAACTGTTTGTACGAGCGACTTTGGAAAGAGAATCGAAGACGTTTCAATAATATTTCGCCCACGTTTGATGTGATGAACAAGTTCAATGACGATTATCGGCTGATTATTGTGGGAGATGCGTCTATGTCGCCTTGGGAAATACTGCAGCCTGGTGGAAGCGTGGAGCACAACAATCCTGAAGCTGGATTGGTATGGATGGAACGCATTACGAAGAAATTTAAGCACCACGTTTGGATAAATCCGAATCCGCAGGATATGTGGGATTATTCGGAATCGACCCGTATTCTGAAACAGGCCATGAACGACCGCATGTTTCCGCTTACGATGGAAGGTTTGAGCAAGGCAATGAATATGCTAAAGACCGCAAACAAGAGGACTGTAAATCCGACCGAAGCCTAATTCCGTAAATAATTTGGCAGGTTGCGTGCGTGAAGGACGGAAGCGGCATCCTTTTTTGCTTTTGGGCAAAAAAGATATATCCGCCTGAGGCGGACTGACCCCGATTTTTTATCGGGGACACGCCCAAAAAATTTTCAACATTTTTTGTGTTGCAATGCATACATCGTAAAATGGATTTATCTTAGTAACCTCTCAATGAAAATCAGATTTTTGATATTCCTTTCCTTCGTTTTGTTATCGGCAACGGTGGTTGCGGAGAGTGATTTTGAAGATGGTATGCGATGGTATAATCAGAAAACTTCTGGAGCGGTGGGTTTTAAGGCGAAGCCTGAACACATTAACAAGGCGATAACCTATTTTGAACGGGCTTTGGCGGCCAACGAAAATGAGCTGGAAACGGGCATTTATTTGATGCGGAGCTACATTTGGAAGGCTCGTTTTACGCAGGATAACGACAGCGATAAGCGGAAAACATTTGAATTGGCAAAAAAGGTTGGTGACCGTTTGGTGCCGAAATATCCGATTAGTAAGGAATTGCGGTTCGAGTATTTGAGTGGGCTGGGCCAATGGGGCGAGGTGCTTGGGGTTTTTCGGGCGGCCAAAGAGGGTGTGGTTGACAAGGTGAAGAATGAAATGGAAGCATTAATTCGTCTCGATCCTGAATTTAGAATGGGTATTCCCAAACGTGCATTGGCGGTTTTGAATTTGCGTGTTCCTAAAATTCCGTTCATTCTTAGTTGGCCTGATAAAAAGAAAGCGTTGAACATGACCGCTGCTGTTGTGGCTAAGTATCCTCACGATATTGGAAACAATTTTTATCATGCCGAAGCACTAGTGGAAAATGGGGATAAGAAAGCTGCCGTTTATTTCTTGAAACGCGCACTTACTATGCAACCTGTAGACGAATACTTATTGGAAGATCGATCGCTGCATGTGCAAGCCGAGAAGATGCTAAAGCAAATTCAAGGTAATTAGTTTTCACAGCCTAGTTGAAGCCCATACCTTTGCCGCATGGCGGTAGAGAAGAAAATCCATCCTGAAGTAAAATCTAAGTTACATCCACGGAGCAAGCACAGAAATCGCTACGATTTTAAGAAACTGATTGCAGACTTCGCTGCACTTGAGCCGTTTGTAAAACCAAACAAATTTGGAGACGAAAGCATTGATTTCTCAGATCCGAAAGCGGTTATTACGCTGAATAAAGCGCTTCTAAAACATCATTATGGTGTAGAAAACTGGTTGATTCCAGAAGGCTACCTCTGCCCTCCTATTCCTGGACGCGCAGATTACATCCATCATATTGCAGACCTGCTTGGCGAGAGCAATTATGGCAATATTCCAACGGGCGAGAATGTGGTTGTTTTGGATATTGGCGTGGGTGCCAATTGCATTTACCCAATGCTTGGTTCAATTGAATACGGCTGGTCATTCATTGGAACTGATATTGATTCCGTGGCGGTTGAGAATTCCAAAACTATTGTGCAGGGAAATGAGGTTCTGGTTGACAAAATCGATATTCGATTGCAATCAAATCCGAAGGATGTTATTTACGGAGCCATTCGCGTGGAAGACCGCGTGGACCTGACCATTTGCAATCCGCCATTTCATGCATCTGAGGCAGAAGCAACGGCAGGAACGGATCGAAAATTGAAGAATCTCAAACTTCAGAAAGGGAACAAGACCGAGAAGAATTTTGGCGGGAAGAATGGTGAACTCTGGTGCGATGGTGGCGAGAAACGTTTCATCCGGAATCTGATTCACGAAAGCACCAAATTCTCCAGTTCGGTGTTCTGGTTTTCTACGCTTGTTTCCAAGCAATCGAACCTGAAATCCATTTATGGCGCGCTCACGTCTGCCGAGGCAGTTGAAGTAAAGACCATTCCTATGGGACAAGGAAACAAGAGCAGCAGAATTGTTGCTTGGACTTTTTTAAGTCCACATCAACAACGGAATTGGCGAGAAACGAGATGGAGTGCTGGCTAAGCCAATTTCCGCTGAGAAACTCGTAATAACTTCAATTTCTCCTCATAACCTTCCACTTCTGCTTTAAGCGCAGCTATGTTTTTCTGAGCACTAATTAGCAACGGATTATCAGACTTGGCCTTAGCAAAAAACGCCATGTTGTTCTCATACTGAAGCAACTCGTCCTTCTTCTCGCGCAGCACTTTCTGAATATAATGTTGCTCGCGCTCAAGCTGATCCGCACCATTATCTCCTTCTACCAATCGCTCAACTTTGTTCTTAAAACGAACCTTGGCAACTTGTTCTTTGTCCATTTTTAGCTGTGCGTACAGCTTCTCAATGGCCTTGTCGTATTCAGATGCAACGCGTTTGATGTCATTTTTAGGAACATGGTCAATGGCGGCCCACTCGGCAGCCAATGCTTTAATAATCTCCAAACCTTCTTCCTTCGTACCTTCCAATTTGGTTGCGGAAATTTTGGCGAGCATTTCTTCCTTGACTTTTAGATTGGCAGCCTGGCGGTCGTCCATACCATCAAACCATTCCTTCTTTTGTTTGAAGAAAGCATCACAAATACCACGAAATTTCCCCCACAGTTTGTTCTCATCACGCTGCCCAGCCGAGCCAACACGTTTCCAGTCGTTTTGAAGGCGTTTAAGCTTTTCGGTGGTCTCTTTCCACTCCGTGCTGTCCTTCAGCGCTTCAGCACGCTCAATAAGCTTTTCCTTTTTCTCTTTGTTCTCCTTAAAACCTTCACGCGCTTCTCCAAAGAACTCTTTCTTTTTATCGAAGAATTGATCCACTGCTTGCTTGAATTCAGCCCAAACTTGATTATTGAACTTACGTTCTACTAGTCCAATTGATTTCCAATCCTCACGAAGTTTGTTCACCTCGTCTGTCGCCTTATTCCATTTCCCAACGGAATCATGCCCCTCATCTGCCAATTCGGCCACACGGGCAACCATCGCTTTCTTTGCTTCCAAGTTCGATTCCATCGAATCTTTTCGCTCCGAATAGAAATCCTGAATCTTCTTGTGAAGCACCTTCAATGCTTCAAAATAACGGTCGTTGACTGCTTTAAACACCTCAGGTTTTACAGGGCCAGCATCATCCCATTCTTCTTTGGCTGCTCCGAGAATAAACTCAACATCCTTGATCTTTTCTTCTGATTCAAGCCCTTCCAACTTGGTAACAAGCGCCTCGCGCAGCTCCAAGTTTTTAGTGAGGTCATACTCCTTCAGCTCCTTATTTATGGTGATGTTGTAATAGAACCGATCAATCTCAACTTTGTATTCCTGATTGAGGTCGGCCAATTTTTCCTTGGGAACTTCTCCTGCTTTCTTCCATCGATCCTGAAAATCCTTGAAACGGTCGAAACTTTTACCAATGTTTTCCTCGTTATCAATCAACTCCTTCAAGCCTTTCAAAACGGCTTTCTTCTCAGCAAGATTCTTCTTTTCTGCTTCTTCTTTTTGATGAAGATGTTTGGCTTTATTATCGCGGTATTTGCTAAAAAGCTCCTTGAAAGTATCTTCCAACGGATTGGCGATGGCGATAAAATCTTCCATTTTCGCACCTATTTCGCGATGTTCCAACTTCTGCTGGTCGAGCTTTTGATGGTTCAAAGCATAGAATGCTGACTTTAATTCGCTGGCTTCACGCATGGTTTCTTCTATCGGAAGTTCCAATAGTTCTACGAGGCGCGCAATGATTTCTTCCTGTGTATTCATTCTTTCTAAAAAGGAATGCAAAGTAACGGGGCTAAGGTTAATATTGCAAAGCAGATATTTAAGCATGGATTACGACAAACTACCAAACATTCCAACCGAGTTTTTTAACTCAGAAACGAACCAACCGTTCTCAAACTGTCTGGTATGTACGTGTAATTTGATGGAAGAATCGCAGCCCTACGCCATCGAACGCGCCATTCGGCATTATCCGGAAATGGAGCTAAAAAGCGTGGTTTTTGAATATGCGCTCTGTGCAAAGTGCATTTCTCAGATGGAAAATGAGCTTTCGTCTGAGACCAAAATGGCGATAATGAAATATTTCAGCGAAAACCTGAATTTATCGTCACGACCAAAATGGCAACCAGTTGAGGATGAAGACGAAGAAATTGCTCCATTTGATGTTTCTGAATGGATTAATACCTGTTCTGTTAAAGGCGTTCCGCGAAGCGAACTTTACGAATACACGCTCTGCGCAAGATGCATTGGAGAGAAGATCATTCCTGAAGTAGTGCCTTATATGATTAGCGGATTGGCGCAGGATGATTTGGTTGATTTGTTTTCAAATAAGTCACTTGGATTCTTAGACGATTTCACCGACAAACACTTTTCTGGCCCGCCAGAGTTTAAAGAACTTTTTAAAGGAAGGCCAATTCTGGTTTGACCCTCGCTATTTGATTTCACAAGATTTTCGCGTAGCATTGTTACTCTATGAGTAGTATTCACATCCGTCCACGGTTTAAAGCCAAATACAAGATAAAACCTGAAGAGGTTGGAAAATTGGTGCGTAAACATTTGTCAGATTTGGATTGTGGCTGTGCTGCCGAGATTCTTCCAAATTTCGTTGTATTGAATATTCGCACACAAGACCAGCATTTTTGGTCGCCTCAATTGAGTATCTCGTTTGAGGCAGATGAGGAAGACGATTCATTTACGTTAATCCATGGTCTTTACGGCCCCAACCCAACCGTTTGGGCATTTTTCTTTTATGGATATGTGGCTTTGGGCATTCTAGCCGCGTTTTTGGGCATGTACGGCTTCTCGCTGTATTCTTTGGGGCCAAGATGCCAACATTCTTTGGGCACTTCCCGTGCTGGCCGTGGCCGCATTAACACTCTACTTAATTGCTCAATTCGGACAAAAGATTGGTGCCGAGCAAATGTTCACCCTACACCATTTCTTTGAAGATTCTATTGGGTATAGGATTCACCTTGGATAGATAGTTTTGCTCGTGTAATATGCGCTTTAGTTAGCGATGGATTATCGCTTTTTTAACCAGATCCACATCGTAAAAAATTTGCTTACTTTTCTCACGGATAGAAGACAACCCCTATGGCTTCAATTTTCTCACATGCCATTGCAGCAACTGCCCTCGGAACCATCAGGTATCCCAAGAAAGAGGTATTCAAATATTTTGCGCTTGGCGTTTTCTGTGCGGCTTTTCCAGATGTAGATACACTTTCGTTCAAACTTGGTATTCCGTACGAACATCCGTTCGGACATCGAGGCTTCTTCCATTCCATGCTGTTCGCTTATCTGCAAGGACTTTTTATCGTTAGGGTTTTCTACTCAAATCTTGCATTTGCAACACGCGCCAGCATGACCATTGGCTTTTATTTTTTCTGCTGTGGCGTTTCTCATAGCGTTTTGGATGCCATGACAAATGGTGGTTTAGGCGTGGCATTCTTTGCGCCATTTGACAACACTAGGTATTTTCTTCCTTGGAGACCTATTGAAGTTTCGCCTGTTGATGTGGTATCGTTCTTCGGAGAATGGGGAATGCGCGTACTTCACAGCGAACTGTATTACGTAATGATTCCTTCGTTTCTGCTGATGCTAGGAATGTACGGCTTCCGAAAATTCGGGCATCAGACATAAATTAGACTTTCTTAGGCCAAGAGTTGAATCTTGTTTCGTCCTAATTTGACTAAACCTTTGTGCTCCATTTGCTTCAAAATACGTGAGATAACCTCACGAGATGAGTTCAAATCAACAGCAATTTCTTGGTGCGACATTTGAATTTCTGAGGTATTTAACGAATTAGATTTATCATTCAGATATTTCAACAATCGCTCGTCCATCCGATGAAAAGCGATGCTATCAACCGCTTCAAGCAACTCTTCAAATCGCATTCGATATGTATTCATTACGAAGCTGCGCCAATCTCTAAACTTCATCCATTCATCCATGAAATCAATAGGAATTGCCAGCATGGTTACTTTCTCCTGAGCAACCGCACGTACCTCACTGCGCTTAAAAGCCATGCAGCACGTTAGCGACATGGCGCAGGTTTCACCAGGTTTCAGATAATATAGCAACAATTCGCGACCTTCTTCATCTTCGCGTATAACCTTCACTGATCCAGAAATAATCATCGGAATTGTAGCAATCTTTCCTCCTATATCCATCAACAAATCACCTTCTTCCACTTCAACGTAAATGGCATGTTCTTTAATTCCCTCTACCAATTCCGTATCAAGAATGGTTGGAAAATTATTTTCGAGGAGTTGTTTTATGGATGCTATCATTTGCCAAAAATAGCACTTAGATTCAGGCTGTGTTTTGGTAATTTGCACCCAAATCCAATTCAATGAGTTCCGTTCAGACAGTCGTATTAAACGCCACACAAGTCAATCAGAAAATAGACCGATTGGCCTTTGAGATTCATGAGAACACCTACACCGAAAAGGAAATCATCATTGCCGGAATTGCAGGAAATGGATTTAAGCTTGCTCAGTTGCTAAGAGATCGACTTGCCAACTTTTCAGATGTGAAGGTGACTTTGGTTCCAGTAAACGTGAATAAAGAAGATCCATTGGCCATTAACGCATCGGTAGACTTGGAAAAAGCTGATGCCGAAGACAAAGTTGTGATTCTGGTGGATGATGTTCTAAACAGCGGAAAAACACTGATTTACGGCATTCGCCATTTCCTACAAGTACGGCTAAAAGCACTGAGAACAGTGGCTTTGATTGACCGCGATCACAAACGATTTCCTGTAAAAGCTGATTATGTTGGACTTGTACTTAGCACAACGCTTCAAGAACATGTTCGTGTTGTGCTGGAGGGCGAAATGGCCGTTTATTTGGAGTGATTTACCATTCCAGCCAACTCATCAATATCTAGATTAATACCATTTATTGTCCACTGAGCGCGTGAGTAAAATGGCTCGCGCTTCTTCAATTGAAACGTGACCTTCTCCAGCATCTTGTCTGCCTTCATTCCTTTCAGAATTGGGCGTTCTTCTTTGCTCGACTGAACGCGATCAACAACGGCCTTAGGCGTCATTTGAAGATAAACTGTCACGCCAGCCGCGTTCATTTCATCCATAGATTCAAAGAAACAGGGTGTTCCTCCACCACAGGCCATCACAAAACCATCCTTCGCAATCCACTTTCTGAGTTCGATTTGTTCCAATTTTCGGAACGCCTTCTCTCCCTTTGTTTTGAAAATATCTGGAATTGAAAGACCAGTAGTCTTCACAATTTCAGCGTCCAAATCAACCGACTGCAAACCAAGTTTTGAAGCCAATTTCTTGGTTGCGGTAGATTTTCCGCTTGCCATATATCCTATTAAAAAAACCTTCATTCTGATTTACGATTTGTGATTGACGAATTACGATTGACGATTTTCAGCTCCGCCAAATGCTACTCTTGTCTCTTGTCTCCTATCTCTTGCCTCTTATCGCCTGTCTCCTATTTCGGAATGTCTCTTTCCTTCTCAATGGCTTTGATAACCATTTTATCTACAAAACCTGGAAGTAACTTGCTCAAATAGTAAGACAACTTTCCCTGCGTAGTAAGCACCACTCGCTGTTTTCTGTTCCTCACTCCTTTGAAAATATGGTCGGCAACTTCCTCAGATGTCATCATCTTTCCTTCATCCCTTGGTGAAACTCCTTGCGCACTTCCATCAGCCACCAACGCAGTGTTGCGGATGTTGCTTTCTGTATAACCTGGACACACAATCATCACGTGCAAACCTGTGTTGTGATTCTCCAAACGTAATGCTTTCAGAAAACCTTCCATCGCAAATTTAGATGCCGAATAACCCGAACGGCCTGGCAATCCTTGATAACCAGCTACGGAAGAAACTCCAACCACCGATCCGTTGTACTTCAATAATTGCCTCATGGCATACTTGGTGCAATAAACCGTTCCGAAGAAATTCACCTCCATCAGTTGGCGTATCACCGAAATCTCAACATTTTTAAAAAAAGCACGCATGCTAATTCCTGCATTGTTGATTAGCACATCAATGCGGCCGTATTTGTTAAGCGTTTCATTAATCATCCGCACACAATCGTTCTCGTTAGCCACATCGCCCTGAACGGTCAATACTTCAATGTTTTTTGCGCGTAACTCTGCAGCGGCAGCCTCTAGGTTTTCTGCATTTCTACCAGTAATGCAGATGCGTCCACCTTCGCGACCAAATCGTTCAGCACAAGCCTTTCCAATGCCTGAGCTTCCGCCCGTAATCACAACAACTTTATCCTTAATGAATGACATGTGGCAAACTTAAGACAATGAAAGCTGAATGGATGCTGCATTCTTGTTATGTTCGCTGAAATTGATTCTCTCATGAAGCTAATTGAAGTTAAAACCAAAGAACAAGAAAACGACTGGGTACTCTTCCCAAGTCGACTTTACAAAAATGACCCTCTGTATATCCGTCCTATCGACCAGGAGATCAAGGATATTTTTGACCCGAAAACGAATCGATTTTTCGCTTATGATAAGAGTGAAGTGATTCGATGGCTGCTTGAAAAAGATGGCAAGACCATTGGCCGTATTACAGCGTTTGTGAACGGAAAAACTTACAATACGGAAGATCAGCCAACAGGTGGATGTGGGTTTTTCGATTGTATCAATGACCAAAAAGCTGCCAATATGCTCTTTGACGCTTCGCTGAACTGGCTCAAAGAACGTGGCATGGAAGCCATGGACGGTCCCGTGAACTTTGGTGAACGCGACAAGAATTGGGGTGTGCTGATTGATGGATTTGCTGAACAGAATTATGGAATGCTTTACAATGCTCCATACTATCAGAACCTATACGAGAATTACGGGTTTGGGCTTTATTTCAATCAATTGACATACGGGAGAGACGTTCAAAAAACGAAGGATTTTGACCCACGCTTTTACGAACGCGCACAGCAGGCCTTGAAAAATCCTGACATCACATTTCGCTACATCAAGAAAAAGAATTTTGATAAGGCAGCCGTTTATTTCCATGAGGTTTACACCAAGGCTTGGGGCGGACATTCAGGAGTAAAACCAATGACGCTTGAGCAGGCTCAAAAGATGTTCGCAAAACTGAAACCCATTGCGGATGAAAAACTCATCTATTTCGGCTTTTACAAAGACGAGCCAATCTCTTTTTTTCTTTCCATTCCTGAGTTGAATCAGCTATTCAAATATGTAGATGGCAACATGAATTGGTTTGGAAAGTTGAAGTTTGCGTACCATATGAAAATGGGGCACTGCAAGAAAATGCTTGGAATTGTGTTTGGAGTTATTCCAGAATGGCACGGCAAAGGCGTGGAAAGCGCCATGGTGGTTTCTTACTCAGATATTGCTTGGAACAAAGGGCTTCCGTACAAAACTATTGAGATGAACTGGATTGGGGATTTTAATCCTAAGATGATGAAGGTGTGCGAACAACTTGGAGCCGAAGTTTGGCGCACGCACGCCACTTATCGCTACCTTTTCGACAGAAAAAAGTTGTTTGAACGCTGTCCGATTATTGAGTGACCGCGGTCGACAGACCACAGTCCATGGACTATAGACCATAGAATTTTAGCTCATCCATTTTTAATTCCTAATTTTTCATTCTTAATTCAATGCCAGTGAGAGACTACATCTACGTACTGAATCTTGTCCCAAAATTTCAAGAACAATCTAGCTGGGGCGAAAAGGAAAACAAAATTATGGAAGACCATTTTGCCCGGTTGGAAAGACAACACAAACGCGGTACGGTTAAATATGTAGGGAAAACGGATCTTCCTATTACAAACAAAAGCAACTTTAGTCTTGTGGTTTTTGAATCTGAAAACGATACGACTGCAGAACTTTTTATGCAATCTGACCCTGCGGTAATGAAAAAGATGATGACCGCTCAGTGTCTTCCTTTTAAGCACGAACTCTAGCCCGAAAAGTTGCTATTTAGGCTTATCGGTCTTCTTTTTCCAATTTCTGAATAGGTCGCCCAATCTGTCAAAATCGCGTTGATAGGAAAGCCCAACACCTTGCGTAAACGGAGCATTGTTTACAAGTGTATTAATGTCGTTGCTCTTATTAAATGCCCGCACTCTAAACCGACCATCGGAGGTTATTTTGTATTCGATATTCACGTCTCCAACGATACTACTCGAACTGGCCTGCGTGTTGGCCACGCCCACGTTTCCATCCACAATAATTCGATTATTAAACAATTGCGTTGAGAGCGAAGCCTGCACTTCATCGCTGGTTACGTTGTCCCCAGGCCTGTAGTTTAGTCCAATGTCAAAGTCGTTACTGATTTTAGAGAGCCAACTGCTTAACTGATTAGACACCATTTCGGCCGAGCTGGACTGGAAAAACCCGCCTGCTTGTTGCAATGCCTGATTCTGATCTTCTGTTGGAAAAAATCGGTTGAGTACAAGTAGTCCAAAAACTTGCCTGTTCATTTCCTGAATATTTCCAACACCAATCTTATTGCGTACATCCGTTTTGATGGCCTCATCCGAATTAGGAAGATCTACATCGAACGTGATATTTGGGTTCAACAGATTATCTGTCATATTTAAAATGCAGTCTACTTGAATACGCCTCTTGTAAATATCGTTGGTGTCTGGATACATAAGGTCGTAAAGCGAGGTTCTTACGCCATATCTTGCTTCAATATTGATAAGAGCATTGTAGGGGCTTCCGCTCCAATTGATGGTTCCTCCCTGCTCAATCAAGAACTTTTTATTAATGATATTCTGAAGCGTAAAAAGGTATTCGCCTTTGTTGATATAGTAGTTTCCAAACATCTTGAAATCCCCCGACCTATCGAGCGACATGTTGATGTCTCCATCTCCTTTTCCCTTGATAATGTCGCCCACTTGGGGGTCGAAAATGAGCTGAACTTCGGCATCTGAAGTTACTTCAATGTCCATATCTAATGTTAAGTTTTTGAAAGTCACTTTAAACTCCTCTTCTATCTGAACTTCTCCATCTAGTCCTTTCGGTTTAACGAATGTGATAAAGTCGGATTCGTTGACGCTTTTGGCTCCGAAAAGCGGAATATTGAATCTGGTTCCCCGTTCTGTTTTCATTGCAAGCTCTAGGTGCATGTCTTTCGGTTCGCCAAAAAAGTGAACATTTCCAGTTCCGTAGGCTTTACCGTAATACAGCGAATTCATTGCCGAATTGGTGTTCAACGCCAAGAAATCGTTGGCCTCTAATTTTGCATCAAACTGTATGTTTTTAAAGTTTTCGTGCTTGACCCAGCCGTTTATGTAGCCCGTTTTTCCTGTTTCATCAACTACTTCTAGATTGGTTCCAAAAAAACCGTTTGGCTTCACCTCTACGGTGTCAGAAATACTGAAATGCGTGTTTAGATAGGTGAAAAAAAGATTGGCTTCTTGTAAAACAACGATACCTGATAATTCTGGTTTTTTGATGGTTCCTTTCAAGCTCAAATCTGCCTTGGCGGTTCCTTTCACATCCGTAATCACTTTATCGATATAAGGATTAAAAACGCTGAGTGGAATTTGGTCTACCATTGCTTTGATGTTGAAATTCTGTTTGCGGTCATTACCAGGCAGAAACTCTCCAACTACACTCAAACTGGTTGCATCTCCACGCTGAAAAAGACCAAAAACCTGCACGCTTCGGGTGGCCGGAATCCACGTATTGTTCAATTCCCCTGTCCCAATTAATACATTATTAACCACCAAGGAATCCACTTCAAGTTGATTGGTTAGAAAGAGCTTATCGTAAATTCCGGAAATTTGGGCGTTCCCAGAAATTTTGCCATCGAGTGTAATTCCAGCACGTTGCATGGCGAGGTTGAAATTCTTGAGGTCGAAGTTCTTCAACTTCATATTCAATTTCGCATTCGGATCTTTGGCAATTTTTCCGTTTAAACCAATGGTTTGCTCATTACTCAAGAAACGAAAATTAGTAAATGTAATTGCTGTAGTGTCAATTTGAACAAGGTTATCTGGCTGCACCGTCCAATCCAATCCTGCAATGGTTATCTGAGATGGTAAAAGACGAAAAATCACCTCCTCATTCTTTGGAAACGAGGCCACGCCTTGGATAAATGCCTTGTTTACAATTTTGGTCTTGTTATTCCATTTTATCACCAGTCCGAGGCTGTCCTCAAATGTGAATGAATTGACCTCAAACGAAGCCAAGTAAAGACTATCCGTCAGCCTAACTTTATCGGCAAATACGCCCAATTGAAATTCCTTTCTAGGGTTTTCTGCTTCAATTTGAATGTTGTCGAACACTATGCTTTTGTAGCTTACTTCCTTCAATTTACCCCGAAGAAATATCTCATCTCGAACAGATGAATAGCTGCCCTGAAAGTTGGAACTATCGCTTATTGCCAGATCTTTTGCAAACAGATATGTGAGCAGTTCTGTACTTTTTAGGTCTATATTGAAATCGAACTCCAAACCTTCTTCTGGTTTTAGCTGTGCAAATCCTTTTGCATAACTGGGCAGGTGTTTTTGCAGCAGGTTATTTACCGCCTTTGGAATGTTTCGGAAATTGAATTTTCCATTGAAATCTGCATCCACAATTCCTGAACGGAGTCTGAGATTCTTCTTTCCAGTAGCTTCAGAAATAGCTAACGAGAACTTGTCAATTACAAACATATCATCTCCTTCTTGTTGATATGTTCCGTTTGATATTTCGATGGTTCCAATAAGATTATCAATATCGTCTCCAGTAAAATCAACATCAAGCACTCCGCTTATAGCAGCTCCCTTACGCTTTCTTGCCAAATTGAGTTCATACAGATTGGCATATGTAACATCTGCATGAAAATTGAACTGAGGAAGTTGCTGGCTAATGTCAAATCCACCCCGAAACAAGAGTGCCACGTTGGTATCATTCACGCTTACTTCTCCGCTAAACATGCTACGAGCAAACGAACCATTCACCTCTATGTTCTTGTAATCATAACCGACCAACTCTGCAGAATTGATGTTTCCAATTAGCACGGCATTTATCTCCTCTTTGGTTAGTCCAGAACCTTTAACTTTTGCATTAAGTGTGACTTTGCCGATGCGTTCATCTTCCAGAAATTTTCCAACATCAAACTCTACCGATTCAAGTTCCCCGTTGTAGGACAACCGTCCAGAATTCTCATCCTGTTTAAGCGATATATCCGTTTTTAATTCACCAATAGATGTGTTTAGTTTTCCCTTGGCCACAAAATCATTTAGGAAGCCTGTAAATGTTCCTTTAAAATCTAACTGACCGAGATTTGAAACATTCTTTGGTACAATAAGATGATTTCCCATTTCAAAGGGAGGAACTGGTAATTTGATGAGGTCAGAATACCTAGTGGTAAAACTTTTGAGATTGAAGTGAAGAAAGGTCTCGCGGATATTTGGCAATCCATCAAGATCGATGTCGCCTTCCAACGAAGTAGAATTTCCGTACGCCAGTTTAAGGTTTCGGGCATTCATACGTGAAATTGGCCCATACACGTGGCCCGAAACTTTCAAAACCTCAGTCAGACCATTTAACGCTGGCGCAAAAAACGCAACATCTTTAAAGTTTAGAACAGACTGCCTGAATGTGTAATCCATCCGTACCGAGTCGATAAATGTGAGGTAATCATCCCAACCATTATAGGTGTAGTGTAGGTCTAGATCTAAGTCGCTCAATGCGGTTTGAATGGATAATCCATCCACCTTCAATTCTGTTGGGCTTACCTTTACATTTCCTTTAAAATCTTTAACAAAAAATCCACGGCTTTCGTGGCAGTTCAGTCGTTCCACATTACCAAATATGGTATCTACATCAATTTTAATCCCATTAATAAGAAGATTGATGCTTCTCACATCCAAATCTTTGTAATCTATTCCAATACTGGTGGATTCGGCATAATGATTCCTAAGTTGAAAAGACGCATTTCTGAGTTCCAATGCGTTGGAAGTTAAACCCCACGTTGGGCCAACGGTTGTATCCTTTGGAACTGCGAAATAATCGAGCAAAAACTGAATACTGAGTTTTTCATCTCCTTTATATTTATGAAGATGAAATTTGAGGTCATCAATCCGAACGCGGTCTAAATTAATTTCGTTCCTGTCTATGCTAAACGATCTGAGACCCAAATGCAGATTACCCAAATAAGCCAATGTATCGCCCTTCAAATCCTCCACATAAAGCCCTTCGAGAATAACCCGATTAAAAAAACCAATGTCAACGCCCTTAACCGAAACTTGGGTTTTCAGTTCCTTTGAAAGATACTCGGCAATGTATTGAGTAAGGCGCGTTTGAACTTTGGGACTTCTGAGTGCCACGTATCCTGCACCGATCAGTAGCATAAAAAGCACGATCAGAACCGTAAACCAAGCGAAGGCTTTTTTGATACTTTTGAAAATCATCTACCTCAGAAACCCTTGTCGGCAAAAGTAACCAATAACAATACCGAGGTTGATTCTCCGCTCATTCTAGCGATTGAAACGTCCTGCGATGACACCTCTGCCGCTGTTCTCAGAGGTAATCGCGTATTATCTAACATTATAGCTAATCAGGATGTGCACCGAGAATTTGGCGGTGTTGTTCCTGAACTCGCATCGCGCGAGCACCAGAAAAACATTGTTCCGGTTGTTGACCAAGCACTGAAAAAGGCTGGAATAGCAAAGAATGAGCTGAACGCTATTGCATTTACAGAAGGGCCAGGTTTGATGGGAAGCCTTTTGGTTGGCGGTTCGTTTGCAAAGACTTTATCGCTTTCGTTAGAAATTCCACTCATTGCAGTAGATCACATGAAGGCGCATATTTTGGCGCATTTTATTTACAATGAAGAACAAAATGCTCCTGAATTTCCATTCTTAAGCCTTACGGTAAGCGGTGGTCACACTCAGATTGTTTTGGTGGAAGAGCCGTTAAAAATGACTGTTATCGGCAAAACTATTGATGATGCCGCTGGCGAAGCATTCGATAAAGCGGCCAAAATCCTAAACCTAGGTTATCCTGGCGGCCCAATGATTGATAAGCTTGCAAAGACAGGAGATGCAAGCAAGTTCAGTTATTCAACTCCGAAAACCGATGGCTTCGATTTCAGTTTTAGCGGAATAAAAACGTCATTCCTTTATCACCTTCAAAAGGAAATGAAAGCAAATCCTGAATTCATTTCAGAAAATTTGAACGACATCTGTGCCTCCTATCAAAATCATTTGGTGAGTTATCTGCTTTCTAAAATGGAGGAGGCAATTTTGGTTCATAATGTGAAAAACATTGCTTTGGCCGGTGGCGTTTCTGCCAATTCGGAACTACGAAATCGGTTTCAGAAATTGGCTAAAAAACACGGAATTCAATCACATGTTCCAAAGTTTGAATACTGTACCGACAATGCCGCCATGATTGGAATTGTGGGTTATTTCAAATACTTGAACTCCGATTTTTCTGATTTTTCAGTGATGCCAAAAGCGCGCCTCCATTTCTGACCGTGGCCGTCTAAGGCTCATATCAAGCAAAACCAACATGAAGAACTTCATTTTCTACCTCAGCTTTTTTGGCTTGGCCTCATTTTTTGCCAGTGCACAACAAACTTCTGTCCTTTTTATTGGAAACAGCTACATCTATACTGCCGATTTACCTGGAACGCTAAAAAGTCTGGCTCTGGCTGGCGGAGATTCCATTTATCACGAATCAAGCACTCCAGGTGGTTACACGTTTGAGCAACATACTACCAATGCCACCACATTAGGCAAAATTGGCAGTAGAAATTGGGATTTTGTGGTTTTACAACAGCAAAGTCAGATGCCAGCGTTTCCGCCATCTCAAGTAGCTTCGCAAACGTATCCATTCGCAGAAATTCTAGTGGATTTCATCAAATCAAATTACGAATGTTCGGAGCCTGTTTTCTTTATGACTTGGGGAAGAAAAGATGGCGATCAGAGCAATTGTGCAGGGTATCCACCACTTTGCACGTTCGAGGGAATGAATGCCCGTCTTAGAGAAAGCTACTTGGAAATGGGTGCAGATAATAACGCAACTGTTGCTCCTTGCGGAGCAGCTTGGCATCAAATGTCGGTTGACGATAATTTCTTCTGGAATGGTTTGTATTCTGGAGATGGAAGCCATCCAAGTGCTAGGGGAACCTATCTAAATGCCTGTGTTTTTTACGCCACCATCTTCAGAAAATCGCCAGTTGGGATTGAATATTATTCGAGCATTGGACACCAAGATGCGCAGGATTTGCAACAATTGGCTGAAAACATTGTGCTAGACAGTTTGAGTAGTTGGTTTATTGGACATCAGGATGTAGTTTCCAATGCGGATTTTACGTTGAGTGGAGGTCTGACAATCAGTTTTGCCGCCAACTCCAGCAATGCGACCGAACACGTTTGGAACTTTGGAGATGGAAGCGCTCCTTCAAACGAAGAAAACCCAGAGCACACCTATACATCTACAAGTTTTTCAGGTTATCCTGTAACCCATATCGCCAGTTCAAGCTGCGATTCTGATACCAGCTATCTGCTTGTTGATCTGGGGCTCTTCAACGGAATCTCAGAAAACCCTCTCAATCGTATTCAACTGCGTCAAGATGGAAATTCAATCGTATTCACCAATGTTTTGGACGAAGAAATCAATTTCGACATTATCGATTTATTCGGTCGGTTAGTTGCAACTGAAGTCATTCAATCTGGAAAAACCATTTCCAGAGATGTCCAGTTTACGGCAGGTGTTTATTTGATTCGGCTTTCTGCAAAGAATCAATCCGTCACACGGAAAGTGGTCATCAACTGATTACCACTTGGTTTCCTGATCGAATATCTCTTTAGAAGTGCTCTGCTCGTTCTTGAAGTAATAAATACCGCCCCAGTTCCATTTTACGCGGCTGTATTCGTTTGCCACACCTTCTTTACGCTTCACGATGAGTTTCTTAATCTCGCGGTTTCCCATGACTTCTGACTCCTCTGTAATTCCCATCGGATAGCGCTCTGCCAAATCCATTTGAAATTGATTTGGCTTTTCCTCAAAAGTTGTAACAGGTTTCTGGGCATCCTTGGCATAAATAGCCTCCCGCTTGGCATCGTATTCCGCTTTCAACTTGGCACGAACCTCCGCCTCGTAAGTATCTCTATTAGAATCAACCGCGTCTTGCGCCAACTCCTTAGCCTTTTTCTCAAAATCGTTCTTACTGCGGAAGTTCTCTTCTTTCAGCGCAATTTCCTCTTTGCGTTTTGCCTCTTCTTCTAAACGCATCATTCGCTCCAACTCGTTTTTATCCTTAGAAATACGCCCTGCCTCCGCAATCTCAGCGGTTCGTCTTTCTTGCTGCCCCAATTCATATTTCTGTAGTGCTTCTTTCTCTTTCTGAGCACGAGCAATCTTTTCCTGATCTGCTTGCTGCTGGGTTGCTTTACGCTCCTGTTCTGCCGCTTCGCGCATTTGTTTCCATTCCTCAGCCAACGCCAATTGTCTAGCTTTTTGCTCTTCTTCCCTCAATCTTCTCTGTTCAAGGTCTGCAACTGTTTCTGCGTTCCTCTCGGCAGCAATTTTCGCAACGTCTTCAGTTCGCGCCATTTCCTTCTCATGTTCTTTACGCTCTTGCTCCAGTTTTTGAGCACTGGCCTTTTCGGCAGCATCACGCTCTGCTTGCTTTCTAGAAAGCTCTTCCTCTTTCTGCTCCCAAGCCTCCATTTCCTGTCGCTTGCGCGATTCCATCATTGCAATTTTTTGCTGACGCTCGTCTTCCTTTTTTCGGAGTTTGAGCTCTTCTTCACGCTCAAACGCAGCCTCAGCAGCAAGCTCGGCCTGATCCGTCAATTCTTTTTGACGCAATTCAACCTCCAGCTCAGTCTGCATTTCCTTCTTCACTTTGGCTTCAACCTCCGCCTTCATCCGGGTTTCTCGCTCCGACATTTCCTTTGCAAGAATTTTTTCTGCTTCCTGTTCAAGGATATCTGCTTCGAACTGGGCGATTGAATCCTGAGTGGCAGCTAGACGTTGGCGTTTTTCTTCCGCTTTTTGTGCTCGGACTTGCTCTTCAAACTCTGTTTGTTTTCTAAATGCCTCCTCTTCAGCCTCGCGTTTAGCAGCTTCCAATTCCAACTTTCGTTGTTTTTCCGCATCGGCTGCCGCCAATCGGTCTAATTCGACTTGGCGTTCTGCATCTGCTTTGGCACGCGCTTCGGCTTCTGCATTTTTCTTTGCCTCAGCCTCCATCATTTGCTGTTCAGACAGCATTTCGCGCCTTTGCTCTTCTGCTTGGCGCACCTCTGCCAATTTTCTCTCCTCTTCTTCCTTTGCCAATTGGGCTGCATTCTCAACTTGCCGCTTCCTGTCATCCGCTTTCAGCTTCGCAAGTTCTTCTGCTTTGTTTCTATCTTCCTCAGCTTTAGCTTGTGCTAGTTCTGACTCTTTCTTTGCGTTCTCTTCTGCTTTTAAACGCAACTCTTCTTTTAACCGTGCTTCATCTGCCAATTGGAACTGTTCTGCTGCATCAAGTCGATCTTGTTCTTCCTGAGCCAATCGAGATTGCTCGGCCAGATTTGCTTTCTGCCGTTCAGCTTCCAATTTCGCAGTTTCATCAGCAAGCCGGTTTGCTTCCTTTATTGCCTCTTCTTGTTTCTTGCGCTCTTCTGTTAATCGTGCTTGTTCTGATTTGGCATTCTGTGCTAAGACTTTTTGCTGCTCCCTTGCCTCTTGCGCCTTTCTTTTTTCTTCTTCTGTCTTGGTTTTTGCAAGTGCTTCTGAATCAAGTTTGGCCTGATTTGCTACTCGTTTCTGCTCTTCTTCTAAACGAGCTCTCTCTTCTTTTGAGGCTATTTCTGCCAACCGTTGGCTTTCCTTCTCCGCTTCATCACGAAGTCGTTTTTCCTCAGAAAGTTGAGCTTCGGCTGCTTTTGCTTGAGCTTGCTCTGCTTCCTTCAAGCGTTTTTGCTCTTCAGCAAGTCGCTTTTCCTCTGCTGCTTGTGCTGCGGCCAGTTCTGTTGCCTTTTGGGATTCTGCATTAGCGGCCAATTTGGCTTGTTCTTCCGCTTGCCGTTTCTCTGCGTCCAGCTTGGCCTGTTCCTCTTGTTCTATTCTCTTTAATTCAGCCAAACGCGCTGCTTCTTTATCCGCTGCTTCTTTTTGAGCCAACCTCTCAGCCTCTGCTGCCAGCAGCTTGTCCTCCTCTAATCTTCGGGCTTCCGCCTCTTTTTTCAACTGTTCTTCGGCAGCCCGTCTCATTTCTTCTTCAAGCAAAGCCCGTTCAGCCGCTTCTTTGCGTTCGGCTTCTTGTTTTGCGAGTAATGAAGCTTGCCTTGCGACTTCTTTTTCAATCAACTCGTCAATTGCCTTCAAGCGTTTAGAAATGTCTGCATTTTCTGGTTGAATAGCCTGAGCTGATAAATAAGTCGTTTTTGATGTTTGATAATCCTGTTGGCGAAAAAGGTCATCGGCAGAAGACATTAAGGTTGAAAATGCCGCCTCATTCTTCTTTCGTTCTTCATCCTGAGCAGCCAATTCAGCCACTTTAGCCGCTACTTTGTTTATTTGCTCTGTTGGCTCTGTTGCATCTGGTTTTAATGCCAACGAGGTTTTGAACTCCAATGTGGCCAAATCAAACTTTCCCTTTTCTAGGAAATCCTTTCCCTTGCTGAGATGGTCATTGTATTGTTTCTCCTTCTTTGCAATTTCCTCCAGTTCTGAATTTACTTTATCCAATTGCTTTTGAGCAGCTGTGTTGTCTACATTCATAGCTAAGGCTTCTTCAAACTTGGCCTTTGCGCCAACTCGGTTAGATGCAGATTTTAATGCCGCTGCCTCAGAAATCAACTTATTAAATTGTTCTAGCTTTTGGGCAGATTCAGCCTCAGCAACCATTGCCTTTTGAATCAATGCTTCTACCTCAGACAATCTTTTTCGGGCAGTTTCATTTTCAGGATTAAGGCTTGTTGCTTCAGAAAAAAGTGCTTGCGCCCCTTCCAATTTCTTTGCCTTGAGCATTTCTTCGCCCTTCGACATCAAAATATTAAACTGCTTATCTTGTTCTTGTTGTTGTCGTTTTTCTTCTTCCTGTTTGGCTATCAGCTTGGTCAGTTCTGCTACTTTCTCCTTTGGTTGTCCAATCTCTGGAATTAGGTTCGATGCCTCCCCGAATAATTTTATGGCATCAATGAAATTCTTGGCTTGTTCGGCATCTCTTGCTTGTACCATCAGGCCATCGAACTTCGCTTGACGAATACGTTCTTCATCCTCAACCTTAGCTGCGTCCATTTTGTCTTTCAGCTCATTCATTTTGAATACCGGCATTTCCGAATCAGGATTAATGCCTGATGCTGCGCCATACAAATTGATGGCTGCCTCATATTTGCCCTTGTCTGCAAGTTCTTGGGCTTGAGCCATCATATCATCATACTGCTTTTTGGTCTGCACTCTTCGCTCCTTCTCTTCCTTGGCTTTGGCCATAGATTTTTCAAGTTCTGCCAGTTTTGTCTTGGTCTCTGTTTTTTCAGGAAAAAGTTTGGATGCTTGCTCATATTTAGCCTTAGACTCTACAAAAGATTCCTGTCCTGCCAAGGTGTTGGCCTGAATAATCAGCGAAGCATACTCGGTTTCCTTGGCTTTCAATTCTGCTTCAACTTTCGCCTTTGCTTCTTGCTCTGCCACTTGTTTTACACGCACTTCTTCTGCCAGTTTGGCTTTTTCATCGGCCTCCGACTTTGCTTTTGCTGCATCAGCCAAACGCTTGGCCTCTTCTTCGGCTTCTTTCTTTCGTCTAGCTTCCTCAACAATCTTTGCTTTCTCGGATTCAGCTTTGGCAATTCGGTCAGCTTCATCCTTCGCTTTTTGCGCTTCGGCAATTCTTGTAGCTTCTGCTTGTGCCGCATTACGAAGTTTTTCTTCTTCGGCAAGTCGTTTCTTCTCTTCCTCTTCTTTAGCCTTTTGATTGGCAGCAAGTTGCTTAGCCTGATCCTTAGCTTGTTGCTCGGCTTGCTTTCGTAATCGTTCTTCTTCCTTGTATTTTTCCTCGTTCAGCTTTTCCAATTCATTGAAAACCTCTTCTTCCTGTTTTTGAAACTCCATCGAGTAATCGAGGTCGTAATCGAACTCATTGTGTCGAGCACTGTAATGCACCTTAGCCACAGGATTGGAGAAAATAGCTTTGTTCAGTCCAGATTGATCTTGAAAAAGTTCTACAATGAAATCAAACTCCCAAACCATTGGAGCATCTGCTGGCACAGTCGTATTGAATTCAATCTTCTTTGCCACGTAGCCAGACTTACTTACATCTAACATGTAAGTAGCATTCACATCAAAGAAAAACTTGAATTTGCCGCTGGCCTCGGTGGTGAATGATTTGTCAACCGAGCCATTTTTATAGAGCGTGAGTTTGGTTCCTTCGAGGCCTTTCCAACCCTCTTTCACCGAACCTGAAACGTCAAGTCCTTTGTCTTGAGCAGAAGCCAAAAAAGTCAAACAGAACAGACCAATCGTTAGAACTAATTTCACAGTAGGATGTATCAATCTTCTCAAAATCATCTAGTGCACAGTTTCGTGCTTAACCGATATACTACCCGAATTCGGACTTTTTGTTTCACTTTTGGCGAAGTTAATCTGTGTCGGTTTTACGTTCAAAAAACATGTCCTTTCCTCCAACCATAAGTTATTGGGAAATAGAGCAATATCTTAATGATATTGACTTATTGATTATTGGTAGTGGCATAGTGGGTCTTACTACCGCAATATTCTACAAAAAAGCGCATCCCGCGGCCAAGGTAGTTATTGTGGAAAAAGGAATGTTACCATCAGGAGCAAGCACTAAAAACGCTGGTTTTGCGTGTTTTGGTAGTGCAAGTGAGATTCTTTCTGATTTGAGAACCACTGCTGAGGATGAGGTTTTTCACTTGGTGAAAAGGCGTATTGATGGCTTGAAGGAACTTCGATTGCTTGTGGGTGATAAAAACCTTGAATACGAGGCTTGTGGCGGATTTGAAGTTTTCAGAAAGGAGGATTTGGAGTTGTTTGAGAAATGTATGACGTTCATTTCTAGAGCCAACAAGGAAATTGAACAGCGAACTGGAATGAAACAAACTTATTCCATTGCCGATAATCGAATTACAGATTTCGGGTTTTCTGGCGTTGAACATTTGATTTTGAACCAGCACGAAGGCGCGTTGAGCACGGGAAAAATGATGTTCCATTTGATTAAAATAGCGGCTCAACTAGATATTATTATCCTGAATGGAATAGAGGTGTCTGGTTTTGAAGATGTTGGGTCAACCGTTGAGATTGAATTAAAAAATGGGCTCATTCTAAGACCAAAGCATCTACATATTTCAACCAATGGTTTTGCAACCGCGCTTTTGCCCGAATTGGATGTAAAACCAGCACGCGCGCAGGTTTTGATCACCGCTCCCATCAATGATTTGAAAGTAAGAGGCACTTTTCATTTGGATGAAGGCTATTACTATTTTAGGAATGTGGGAAACAGGCTACTATTTGGCGGTGGCCGTCAGTTGGACAAGGTTGGAGAGACCAAAACAGAATTGGAGACGACAGAACTCATTCAGAATAAACTTGACGAACTTTTGAAAACGGTCGTTCTTCCCAATTCCAAATTCACAATAGAACATCGCTGGGCTGGAATTATGGGAGTTGGAGAAACGAAGAAAGCAATTGTCCAACGTATTTCAACTCATGTTTCTTGCTCTGTCCGACTTGGAGGAATGGGAGTTGCTATTGGAACTTCTGTTGGCAAACAATCAGCAGAAATGATTGGGTGAAACAAAAACGGAGACCAATCTTGCGATTAATCTCCGTTCCGCCTCCAAAAGACCGTAGTCTCATCTCAGCCACAAGCTGTTGTTATTCTGACTTCCCCTTCCGTTTCTGCGGCAAGCCGCTTACTCCGTTGGCTTCCCTAACTTCTGCTTCTCCGAAGATCTGCTTCTTTCAGTTCTACCTCACCCATCCTTTCCGAAGACCGAATGAGATTCTGGGTGGCTCTCTTCAAATTACCCTTAGGTTATCTTAGAAAGTGGCCTTCCGACCAGCCTTTTATCCCTCACTTGTTGATACCAAATGTATGGCAAGAACCTCTACCACTCCAAAAAAGTTGAACGATAGTTATGCACTCTGAATGAACAGCCTTATCAACAGATTATGAACAAGTTATTTGTCGATGGTCTGTAGTCTGTGTTCGTAGATAATTCTTGACATCGAACCGTAAAATCGGCATACAACACTCTTGGATATGTGTCAACTCGTAGCATTTAAGACAGTTCTCTTGTTTCTGACGTTGGGACTACTCTTTCAGTTTGGTTTTTTTTGTTTGTTTGTTGCGTTTTCCAAACCAGAACAAAAAAAATGATTAAACAGTTATTTACTATCTGTAGTTTCTTTCTGTTTGCAACCTCCGTTATTGGCCAAAACAGTAATGTTATTCCATTTTCAAACACACCAGCAAAACCAAACGTACCAGTTCACAAGACTGTGCTTACGCTTGATGATATTCATGCCAATTATGAGAATGGAATTGTTGGCGAACGCTGCCTTCAACATAATGTAACTGAAGCACTCATGGATAGGAATCCTGCCTATCGCCAAGGAGTAGAAGATGCTCGACAAATCACCAATCAGATTGTAAGAGAATTTGAATCAGGAACACGTGCCGCTCCTCCAGTTTACACGATTCCAATTGTATTTCACGTTATTCATAAAGGAGAAGTAGTAGGTAGCGGAACTAACATTTCTACGGCTCAAATTCAAAGTGCGGTTGATGCATTGAACCGAGATTTCCGCAGAACAAGTGCCAACGGAGGTGTTGCACAAGGCGCGGGACCAGACACAGAAATTCAGTTCTGTTTGGCTGGTGTTGATCCAAACGGTAATCCTCATTCAGGAATTAACCGAGTGAACGGAACTAGCGTAAGCGGTTATTCAAGTGGTGGGATTTCAACAAGTGGCAACGATGTGCAGGTAAAAGCACTTAGCAGATGGGATAACCGCTACTACCTGAATATTTGGGTTGTATCTGAAATTGACAATAATGGTGCTGATGTTGCCAACACAAACAACTTCTTTGGAGGTACTCTAGGATACGCGTACATACCTCAAAGCCCAATAACAGCAATGAGCGATATTGATGGTGTAGTTGCTCTCAACCTTTGCGTTGGAAATGACCCGAATGGTTCGTTAGGATATAGACTTTGGTTTGCTACAAAACTTAACCGGACATTGACACATGAGGTTGGTCACTACCTTTCGCTTGGTCACACGTTTGGCAACAGTTGCTCTGAAAGCAATTGTAACACTCAAAACGATAGAATCTGTGATACACCTCCTACAACGCAGAATTCTGGATGTTCGTCATCATGCTCAGGGGCTCAAGTTGAGAACTACATGGACTATTCTGATGAAACCTGTCAAGATCAATTCACTGCAGGACAGAAAACCAATATGAGGGCAATTCTTACAGGTGTGAGAAGTGCCTTAACAACTACAAGCAACTGTGGCGTTTCTACAAACTTTGATGCTGCTATTTCGGCCATTTCAACACCATCAGGTTCATTATGTCAAACGAGCTTCACTCCTGTTGTAACTTTGAATAACTACGGAGGAACAACCTTAACATCTGTTCAAATTCAATATTTCGTAGATGCTCAAACGCCTGTTACCTACAACTGGACTGGAAGTTTGGCCTCAAATAGTTCGGTGAATGTGACGTTGAATTCTGTGACAACCACAACTGGCGCGCACACCTTCACCGCACGCACGGTTACCAACTCATTAAATGGTAGCAATACAGATCAGGTAACAAGCAATAATCAATCAACTACCAATTTCAATGTTGCAACTGGTGGAAACGCGGTTACTCTTACACTTTCGGTGGATTGCTGGGGTTCGGAAGTAGATTGGGACGTTAGGAATAGCAGCAATACAATTGTGGCTTCAGGAGGCCCATACACTAATAATGCAATTGGAGAACAATTCATTCAATCTTTCTGTCTTGCCCAAGGATGCTACGATTTCACCATTTACGATAGTCAAAGTGACGGCATGTATGGTTCGCAGTGGCAAACTTGCTCAGTAAATGGCAATTACACCATTTCCGATGGGAGCACCACGTTAGTACAAATGACAGCTCAAAATGCTGACTACGGTGCCTCTGCAACCCACAACTTCTGTATTGGCGGTGGCGGTGGTACAACCACAACCTGCGAAGATTTGATGGCGTTTGATGGACAAAGCTTCTTCGTAAACAACACAGATGCCCCAAACTTTGATGCACAGCTATTTGATGTGGACCAGCAAACACTCGCTTCTGCTCTAACTACTGCGGGATGGAATTCTGAATGGATGGGATTCTACACAGTTGTAGCCCCTGGCGACACTAATTTCTTCTTTAGAGCAGCATCATGGTTCGTCAATACAACTGTTCCTGCCAACAACTGGTTAACGTTTGGGCCAATTACAATGCCTTCTGATGGCGGAACGCTTACTTGGAATCATCGCTACGGAAATAATCTATACCGAGATGGATACAGTGTGTTTTTGAACACTACTGGAACCGCAGTTGCCAACTTCACTGGTGCTACAACACTTCGTACGATTGCTGATAATGCAGCATCAACCGATGGAGATACAATTTGGACAGCGCAATCGGTATCACTTCCTTCAAACCCTTACGCATTTCAGAGCATTTACATCGGATTTAGACATACTGCATTGGATCAATTGTATCTGGATCTTGATGACATCATTATTGAAGGTTGTTCTTCCATAACTGTTGACATTAGCGAAACTGAGAAATTTGACCTTAGAGTTTATCCAAATCCATCATCCGAGAATTTTACTTTTAGTTATAGTTCCGATGCAGCATCTAAATTGGATTTCAGAATGCTGAACTCCTTAGGTCAGGAAGTTTGGAATTATCAAACCAATGCACAAACCGCAGGTACGCACCAAATTGACACTCGTGGACTTTCTGCAGGTGTTTACACCCTTGTTGTAAGCGGTGATAGGTTGAACGTTTCGGAGCGATTGATACTAACTAAATAGACTTATTAGACATAGGCGACAGTCCATGGTCGATTGTCCATAGTCTATAATCTGTGGTCTATGGTTTATGGTCTAAAAAACTAATAACCATTAACTTAATTCCCTACCCGTTCAATTTTGCTAAGTTTGTAAAAGACTCGAACTAACAAATTCAACTAGTATGGGAAAAGGAGATATTAAATCAAAGCGCGGTAAGATTGCCAATGGCAGTTACGGAAAGCGAAGACAGAAACAGAGCGAGGCAGCTTACGTTGCTCCCGTAAAAAAGGAAAAACCAGCACCAAAGGCCAAGGAAGAAGAAGTTAAGGAAGCAGAACCTAAAAAGGTAGCAGCCAAAAAACCTGCCGCTAAAAAGGCTCCAGCAAAAAAAGCCGCAGCTAAAAAATAAGACCTGTCATTTCAGGTATTAAAAACCCTTTTCCGAAGCTTCGGAAAGGGGTTTTGTTTTTTGTCACCATACGTAGGGCAACTTACTGATTAGAACACTTATAAATGACTATTCGCATGTTTACCCAAAAGGTCAATATTGGAAACAATAAGATTTTGAAGAACTATAGAAAACCATTTTTTAGACTGATAAAAGAAAATTTATCCGATAAATCAGAGAAAATCCGTGCATCTGTGGCTAATTCATATCATGCCAAGAACCAACCTGTTAAGAGAAACAATCAAGAATATCTAAAGCCTGTTCAACATTTGATCTGAAAATTGCGTTAATTAGTACCAATGAATATTCCAGACATATTCAAGTTTCCCAAGCAGCAGATAAAAGCAGAGACCGGCAGGTTGCTGATTTCAGAACCGTTTCTGCAAGATCCATACTTCAAACGGTCTGTGGTGCTTCTAACCGAGCACAGTGATAGTGGCTCATTTGGGCTGATATTGAACAAGCCAATTCCAATGTATCTCAACGAGGCGATTGAAAACGCTCCAGCATTCGATTCCAAATTGGGATTGGGCGGCCCCGTTCAGAAAGAAACCCTGCATTACCTCCACCAGTTGGGCAACCGCATTCCAAATTCTACCGAAGTAATGGAAGGTGTTTTTTGGGGTGGAGATTTTGAGGTTATCAAAAGCATGATTAAATCTGGCGAACTCCAACCCGGTGATATCCGTCTTTTTGTTGGTTATGCAGGTTGGGCAGAAGGCCAATTGAACAGCGAAATGGAAAGCAAAAGCTGGATTGTTGCTCATGCAAATAAAGACCTCCTCTTTACGCCAAAACCAGAAAAGCTATGGTCAACCATTTTACAAGGAATGGGACAACCCTACTCCTATATGGTAAACATGCCAGAGAATCCGAGGCTTAATTGACTCCTACGCTTTACAATATGGAAGCACCCCTATTCATAAGCGTTCAAGAAGTACTTATATTTTCTAACAATAGCGTCCTAAACGATTAAAAAAGAGCAAGGAAAATTATTGCCTCAAAGTTACCTTTACAACTTGCTTGAAAGTTTAGGACAGCAGGCGAAATTCAGACAGGTGAGATTGAGTATAAAGTCAAAGATATTTCTGCTCGATTACACTACCATCAGTCTTTGTCTGAGCCTGTTTGACTGGGTAAAATACAAGACGGCAAATACCATCACAGAACTGTACCGAAGTCGCTGGCAGATTGAAATATTCTTCAGGGAAATCAATCAACTTCTTCACATCAAGTCCTTTATAGGGACTAGCGCAAATGCGGTGGTGATACAGATCTGGACCGCCTTGATAACCATACTTAATCTAAAGGCACTCAGAGCAATGGCAAAATTCGGTTGGTATCTGTCCAACTTGGTGGCGTTCATTCGCCTGAACCTATTTGTAAAAGTTAATCTGATAGGTTGGCTCGATCATCCTTTTGATGAGCATCCTCCGCCACGGCTCGAACAGGTGCAGGAGGTTCTTTTTTGAGAAAGTCGCTAAATCAAACGATGCGAACAGAAAATGTCACTACTTTTTAACCCTCCAATTTTATTTAGGACGGTATTGGTCTTAAACCAACGATGGCGTTGAAAATTGCTTTCAAAATGATAATTGTCAGAATCTGATATGAAATTTGCAGATGCGTTAAACATCCGAACTACTATATTTGCCTCCGGTTGTTATGAAGCGGAGGGGTCTGCTTCATATATTTGGGGTTGGGTCCGTCACGCTAAGGTGTGACGGACTTTTTTATTCCTGATGCATCCAAGAATAATCGTGGTCGTTCCAATAAATGATGGCGGAGGAAAGGCCTTTTTTTGGCAGTAGATGAATGGCGTTGGTCTGAAGCAAAAAGCCTTTGACAGAATCCAAACCCAGCATATCACCTGTGTCGGAATCTATCAGTGTGGGGGCAACATAGAATCCTTTGGGGATGATATTCATGGAACCGATCCATAGCAGGTTTGTCATGCCATCAACCTCGTTTCCAGCTCCAAAAACATGAAATTTGCCTGAGTTCTTTCCATCGACTATCCGAACTCCAATCTGATTATTCTTTGAATTGGCAACAAGCGAAACGAGCTCTTGAAATCCATCACCATTCAGATCTTCAACAAGCCCAGCCTCGGAATATCGGATGTAATTTACTGTGGTATCGTATGCGGCAACTCGCTTTTCAGACGATGTAATTTCCATTGAGTCGCTTCCGCTGATTTCTGGACCATCCCGTTGACCATGTTCAGAACAAGAGATGAAAAAGATGATTGGAATACAAATTAGGGAAAAGCGAACCATATCACTCGGTCTTTTTCCATGTCTCAAAAAGCCCTTTCTGCCTCCCATTGTATGGGTCTTCATTTGAAATTGAATCCGAACTAAGAACTTGATCCAATCCGAGTTCTTTCAACGTTTCGTGACTTTCCTTGGGAAGAGATTGATACAGTTTGGTTCCCTCCGTTTTCCACGCCACCATTTTATCCGAAACATCCTTGACCACCTTGGCAGGATTTCCAACTGCAATCTTCAGAGGCGGAATAATGGTATTTGCAGGAACATACGCCAACGCACCAATGATGGAATTCTCCCCTACCTCCACATCATCCATAATCACGGCATTCATTCCTATGAGGCAATTCTCTTTGAGTATGGCACCATGAATAACGGCTCCATGCCCAACATGAGCTCCTTTGTGAAGCCAAACCGTAGTTCCCGGAAACATATGAATGGTGCAGTTCTCCTGCACATTGCAACCATCCTCTATCACAATTCTGCCCCAATCGCCACGGATGGCCGCGCCTGGACCGATGTAAACGTCCTTCCCAATTTGAACATTGCCGATAACACTGGCAGTTCGATGGACAAATGCCGTTGGATGAATGCTTGGGCGCATTCCGTTGAATTCGTAAATCATTTCATTTAAGTATGAGTTCAAAATAAAGGATTAACATTTGAACTTTATCAACTCTATAAACTTTATCAACCCCATCAACTCTATAAAATTCATCAACCCAAAAAACTTACTTTGCCGAAAACCATCTGTAAATGTCCATCAAAGAATTCATCGAAGGTCTTCCAAAAGCAGAACTACACCTCCACATCGAAGGCTCTTTTGAACCTGAATTGATGTTTGAGATTGCACAGCGCAATCAGAAGAAGATTCGATTCAACTCGGTTGAGGAAGTGAAAGAAGCGTACAACTTCAGCAACCTTCAAGATTTTCTAGACATCTATTATGAAGGGATGAACGTGCTCACCACAGAGCAAGATTTCTACGACCTGACGTGGGCATACGTGCGTAAAGTGTATCTCGAAAACGTGATTCACACCGAGATCATGTTTGATCCGCAAGGACATACAGACCGTGGAATTCCGTTTGATACAGCGATAAACGGTATTGACCGCGCATTAAAGGATGCGCAAACTAAGCTCGGAATGACCACCGTTCTCATCATGAGTTTCCTTCGTCATTTAGATGAAGAATCTGCTTTCAAAACATTGGAAGACGGACTTCGCCATCAAGATAAAATCACCGCCATTGGATTGGACTCTTCCGAATTAGGCAATCCTCCATCCAAGTTTGAACGTGTATATAAAAAGGCCAAGGAGGCAGGATTCAAATTGGTGGCACATGCTGGCGAAGAAGGCCCAGCCGAATATGTTTGGGAAGCTCTGAACCTGCTAAACATTGACCGACTTGACCACGGAAACCGTTGTTTGGAAGATGAAGAATTGGTGAAAGAACTCGCCAAACGAAAAATGGGCTTGACGGTTTGTCCACTATCGAATTTGAAATTGTGTGTGGTTGATGATCTGAAGCAACATCCACTCAGAACCATGCTTCAACAAGGGCTGAAACCATCCATCAATTCAGACGACCCTGCCTATTTTGGAGGATACATGAATGCCAATTATTTGGCAACAGCCGAAGCGTTGAACCTCACGAAAGCTGAATTGGCAGAAATCGCCAAAATCAGCTTTGAAACAAGCTTTTTAGACGACTCGCAAAAAGAAGAATGTATTCGGTTGGTAGAGAATTATTTGACAGCCAATAGTTAACAACTACAGTCATGCTGAACTTGTTTCAGCATCTATCTCAACGCAAGTAGATTCTTAAACAAGTTCAGAATGACGATGGAAAAAGATTAAGCTCTCTCAATAATTGTAGCGTAGCCCTGCCCCACTCCAATGCACATCGTAACCAACGCATATTGCTTTTGCGTTTTTTGCAATTGAATAGCAGCAGTTTGAAGAAGTCGCGCTCCGCTCATTCCCAACGGATGCCCGATGGCAATGGCGCCACCATTCGGATTGACACGAGAATCATCATCTGCCAATCCCAATTTGCGCGTGCAAGCCAAAACTTGTGCTGAAAAAGCCTCATTGAGTTCGAGAATGTCCATATCATCCAAGGTCAGTCCAGCACGTTTCAATGCTTTTTGGGAAGCGTAAACAGGCCCAATTCCCATGATTCTAGGTTCAACTCCAGCCACAGCAGCCGAAACAATTCGTGCCATTGGTTTGAGGTTGTGATCTTTTAGCGCTTGCTCAGAAGCTACCAAAATGGCTGCCGCTCCATCGTTCAAACCCGAACTGTTTCCAGCAGTAACAGAACCATCTTTCTTGAAAGCAGGCCTGAGTTTTCCTAGCACCTCCAATGTGGTTTTTGGTTTGATAAATTCATCTTGATTAAAGATGACATCATCGCCCTTTCGTTGAGGGATTCCGACAGCTACAATTTCCTCGGCCAATCTTCCTGAAGTCTGCGCTGCAGCCGCTTTCATGTGCGAATTGTAGGCAAACAAGTCTTGTGCTTCGCGTTCGATGCCGTACATCGCAACCAGGTTCTCGGCCGTTTGGCCCATTCCTTCTGTGCCATACAATTCTTCCATTTTAGGATTGATGAATCGCCAACCGAAGCTTGTATCGTGCATCTCGCTATCTCGTCCAAACGGCTGACTGGCCTTTGAAATCACCCACGGACCGCGTGTCATGTGCTCCACTCCACCAGAAATGTATAAATCGCCATTTCCTGTTTGAATGGCTCTTGCGGCATTGATGGTTGATGCCATTCCAGATGCACACAAACGATTCACAGTTTCTCCGCCAACCGACCACGGAAGTCCAGCCAAAAGCAACGCCATCCGAGCCACGTTTCTGTTGTCTTCTCCAGCTTGATTGGCACAACCAAAGATTAAATCCTCAATCGCTGAAGAATCCAAATCCGGATTCCGCTTCATCAATTCCCGAATAGGAATGGCTGCCAGATCATCTGCTCTAACTGGAGCGAGGGTTCCTCCAAAACTTCCTATCGGAGTTCTAATTGCATCAACTATATAGGCTTGTTTCATTTAAACATAAATTTGGAAAGCACGAACTTACTGAAGGGTTCTGTTACCTCAAAGTGGAAGGAATAACTAGCCTCTATTCAGTTTAGCCATGTCTATTTGGTAAACTCTTTAAAATCAACCGATGGGTCGTAATCGTTGTTGGTATTTATAGAATGAAGTTCGCTCTTAGGGTCTTTAGAGCGTATAATCGGAAAAAGAAGTTGCACATACCACGGCTCTTTTATCCTATTCCAAGCACCAAACTTGGTAGGGTATTGACGTGTAATCTTGGCCGATTCGAAAATGATATCCCAAATAAACAGGAGGTTTCCGTAGTTGCCATTTGGGTGAGAAACGCCATCTTCTGCGGTGAGTCCGTGATGCGCAAAATGAGTACTTGGCGTAGAAATTACCCGTTCAACAATCCACGCTATTGGAGCTAGAATGCGATAATTGTATAGAAATCGGTCCCATTTAGTATTGCTATGCGCAAGTAGAATAACCACCAATTTTACGGGGATATAAAGAAGGTATGCATATCCCATGCCTGCATAAACGAGCATGGCCGACAACCAAATTCCGGGCATAAAAGCATAGTACAAAATGGCATTTCTGTAAGTAACAAGAACGCCCATTTCCTCTACCACGTGGTGCGGACGGTGCAATTTCCACATGGCTTTATTGGTATGAGAAATGCGATGCCACCAGTATTGCGTTAAATCGTCAAAAATTAGAAAGGCAAGAATATGCCACCAAAAAGAGATTCCAATCAAATAGTCTTCTAAGCTGGGGAAGAAAACCCCCATTCCGAAAACAACAGCGAAATAAATACCAGGCTGAATTAAAGTTGGTAACGTAACAAGTGAAATTAACTCGATGGTAAAGTCGTTTTTGGTTCTTTTATCGTTGATGTACAACCCACCAATAGCCTCCAATATACCTAGAACCAACATGGCGATTCCGGGTATGAGTTTGCTAGTGATTTCTGGTGTCATTCAACTGAGTTAGATGGTATGAATTTAGACTTTATCAAATGAACTTAACCGTGCTCAATTTTACTACATAAAGTAACCCTTGATGCCTGACAAAATGCTTTGCACCCCGTAGTATGCCAAAATCAAGCCCATTCTGTGGATTGATGGCTGCTTTCCTGCTTTCTTAACCAATTGACTTTCGGACTGTTTTATTGCGCTGATGGCCGCAACCAAAGGCTTAAAAGAGCAATCATACATCATATTTGAACGAATCGATTTATCTTCCTTCGTTTAGACTTCCCATTCCTTTCCTGTTCTATAAACCGTTCCTTTAAATAGCGCAACCGTCTCTGAATTCTGATTCGTGACCACAACTTCATAAACACCAATCTTGGAACTTAGGTTCTTTTCAATGGCTACAGCGGTCAGCACATCTCCTGCTTTCACTGGTTTTGTGTGTGAAATGGAGGTTTCGATGCTTACGCTTTGAATACCATGGCTGTTGGATGCGAATGCTAATGCAGAATCTGCCAAACTATAGGTGATTCCGCCATGTGCAATATCAAATCCGTTGAGCATTTTCTTACGCACGGTCATTCGGAGAATCGATTTTCCAACTCCATCCTCCACCCGCTCAATTCCAAGCCATTTCGAGAACGAATCGTTGTCGTACATCTTATCAACAACTCGCATTGGAAGCGATTTTTGATTGGCCATCAACTGAATTAATTGCCGCCCAAAATGAGTGGGAGTCCATCGCTATTACCTACAACAACCACTTTGGTATTAGGCGATTTAGACAATTCCAAGGTTGCTGCAATTCCCTTTTCCTTTAGGATATTATCAGAAAGTGATGCGTTAAGAATACGGTTAGCTGCGGCTTTTCCTTCTGCTTCAATTCGAATACGTTCCGCTTCTTTTAGCTCGCGCTGAAGACGGAATTCATATTCCAACGACTCCTGTTCTTGCTTCAACTTATTTTCGATGGCAGTCTTAATTGTTGGCGGCAAGGTGATGTCGCGCACCAAAACCTCATTCAACTGAACATATTGTGGATCAAGAATTGTCTTTGTCTCCTCGTAAATTTCTTTCTGAATGGCATCCCGTTTGCTCGAATAGATCTGCTCTGGCGTATATCTACCAACCACGGATCTTGTAGCAGAACGAACCGCTGGCTTCACCAATCGATTCAGATAATCCTGACCTTTTTCTTGGTGCAATTGTGGCAATTTTGACTGCTCTGGATGATACCATGCGCTCAGATCAACAGTGATTTCCAGTCCGTTGGCTGATAGAACAGACATCTGCTCCAACAATTCGTTCTGACGAACTTCATAACGAATCATCTTATTCCAAGGAGCAATTACATGAAAACCTTCTCCATAGGTCTGTGCGGTATCTACACCACCACCGAAAGTCTTAAACAGCACCCCAGCCTCACCTGCGTTGATGGTGATGGACATTTTTAACACACCAATCAGTAGTACCACAACCACGATGATGCCAATTATCAATGTTCTACTTGTATTTGATACGCGGTCTGTAATGTTTCTAAAATTTGCCATGCTTTTTTCGGATTAAATGATGAATCAGTAATGTACTCCTTTTAAACTGCCCTGTTGGTTTTTACTGATTAATAAACAGGGCAATCGGGTCTTATTACCAAACATATTGAAAAACATATTTTTTTGCCACAGATGCACAGATTGCCCAGGATTAATAAAAGGTCTTTCCCTCTTTCACCATTCGCCTGAGGAGGACACAGGCACGATAACGCTCTTCGCGGTAATCTTCGTAAAGTGCATCAATCCGCTGCAACACGTTTTTCAGTCCTCGCTCATCGCCCCATGCCAACAATCCTTTTGGATAGTTGACGCCTTTGGTCATGGCCAAATCAAGATCTTCTTTGGAAGCAATTTTCAGATGATAAGCATCGATGGCAGAATTAATGAGCAAGCAGAGCACTCGATTCACTATCAGTTCGCCTAGCGCTTTGCTTTTGTTTGGTTCTAGATTTACCGCTCCTTCAGCGTAATCGTAGTATCCTTTTCCAGATTTTCGTCCGAGCAAACCGCCTTCCACCAATCGCTGCTGAATGACGGAAGGTCGGTAACGCGGATCGTAGAAAAACGATTGAAAAGCGGTGGATGTCACCGCAAAGTTGATGTCGTTGCCAATTAAGTCCATCAATTCAAATGGTCCCATTCTAAAACCTCCTATCTCCTTCAACGCCCAATCGATGGTGGCTTCATCGGCAATTCCTTCTTCCAACATTCTGATGGATTCGCCATAGAAAGGACGGGCAACTCGATTCACGATAAACCCAGGCGTGTCTTTAGCAATCACAGGAACTTTTCCCCAAGCCTTCATCAGGTCTTTCATTTCCTGCGCCAGGCCATCTCGCGTAAGCATACTTGGAATAACCTCTACCAACGCCATCAGCGGTGCGGGATTGAAGAAGTGAATACCGACAACCCGACTTGGGTCTTTCAACTTTCCGCCAATGGCAACTATCGGAAGTGTAGAAGTATTTGAAGCTAAAATGGCATCCTCGCCACACACCATTTCCAATTCCTGAAAAAGGCCTTGCTTTATCTCTAAGTCTTCGATGATGGCTTCGATAACCAATCCGCAGTGCTTTAGGTCGTCAACAGTTCGAGTGTAAGTGATTCGCTTGGCACAGGCATTTGCCTCATCAAAGGTCATTCGCTCCTTCTCCACCAATCGGGAGAATATCTTCTGATGGCCTTTTGCGGCTCTTTCAAGTGCATCTGCATTGCTATCGTTCAGATACACTTTATGTCCCGCTTGGGCAGCGACTTGCGCAATTCCAGCTCCCATTGAGCCTGCGCCAATTACTCCGATTATTAGTTGATTAGTTGACAATGTTGATTAGTTTATAGGTTGACGAAGGTGATAGGTTGACGAAGGTGATAGGTTGATGGATTAAATCCAATCATTTTTTGTCGAGTTGAGATTTTAAGTAGCGGATGTAACCATTGATTAAACGCTCCAACTCCATAGCCAATTCATCCATGCGTTTAAATTCAGTTTCATTGATATATTTCTCATCTAAGGCTACCGTGAGATGGTCAACAGTTTCGGTAAACTCACCTCTCGCCATGCGACAACTTTGGATATTCTCCTTGTGATGAAAGCGTCCATGACCTTCTGCTATCATTGCAGTAACAGCTCTGGAAGCACGAATAAGTTGATCTGAAAGTCTGTATTTTTCTTCGGATGGAAATGATTTCCGTGCCAATGCCGCACATTCATTTCGATAAACTCGACCCTTTTGCCAAACTACAAGATCTCTAAATCCACCCATTGCTACTATAACTTCATCAACTAATCAACTCTGTAAACTTTATCAACTAATCAACTCTGTAAACTTTATCAACTAATCAACTATTCCCCCCTAAAAACAGGTTTTCTCTTCTCTAAAAAGGCGTTGATTCCTTCGGCATTGTCGTGCGTTCTTCCCGCTCTTCCTTGAAGGTCTTTCTCTACTTCCAACTGTTGATCGAGATCATGAA
>Ga0209702_10000431_pt1 | contig 86176 bp, 83 predicted proteins | sample FRY01_FD_187210 | JGI IMG/M metagenome (GOLD analysis project Ga0209702, IMG submission 187210) | Freshwater microbial communities from Lake Fryxell liftoff mats and glacier meltwater in Antarctica - FRY-01 (SPAdes) (version 2) | ecosystem: Environmental > Aquatic > Freshwater > Ice > Glacier...
CCAAGCAAACGCCAACCTCTGTCCCGGCGCCGCGCCCATCTTACCCAATCTCCCCAACGGCGCGCCACAACACAGCAAGCTTCATACCTCGGGGTCGGGCCCGACCGATGAGCAACTCCTCAGGGTGAGGTTATTGGGGCTATTCATAGCCTCTTGTTTTAGCTGCATTCATTTCCGGCCAGACTCTGAGGAGGCCCCCCTCGAATACCTCGGGGTAAACTCAGGGCCGTCTCGAAGGGTGGGCAACAAACGCGGTGCTCGTGCCCATGCTTCGAGACGCGCTCCTTTGGAGAGCTCCTCAGCATGAGGCTGGGGATGTGATTCCACTCTGCTCGGAAAGACTCTAAGCCGCTCGCCGCGATCGTAACAGGATAAGCGCTGACGCGGCGAGGTTGAGGCCCATGCAGACCGCCAGCGGCACGGCGTACCCGCCCGAGGCGTCGCGCAGGACGCCAAGCAGCCCCGGCCCAAAGGCGTATAGGGTTTGCATGACGGCGGTGGAGAGGGCGACGATCGCGGGGAACCGGTCGGCTGTGAATTCTCGCTGCACGATCATCGGCGACAGGGTGATGATGTTGCCGACGGCGAGGCCATAGGCGGCACAGGCGCCGTAGACCGCGAGCGGTGTCTCGACAAATGCCAGCACCGCGATGGCGCCGGCCTGCACGAGGAAGCAGACTGCCGAAGCTCGGCGCGGCTCGAACCGGTCGATGACCAGGCCCAGCACGACGCGGCCAACCAGCGCCGTCACGGCGTTGATGCCGACAGCCAGGGCGGGGTCGATCGCCAACCCGCTGGCGGCCGCGCGGGAGGTCACCAGCGGCACGAGATGGGTAAGGAAGCCCACCTGGGACGTCAGCACGAAGGCGAAGGGCGCGGCGATGCTCCAGAAATGCCAGTCGCGCAGCGGCGCCAGCCGATCGAGCCGCACCGTCGTCGGCTTGGGCGAAAGAGGTCCCCTGCGTACGAACAGCACGACCGATCCTGCGGCGAGCACGATGCCGATCGCGACCAGCAGCCGCTCGGCCGTGGCGAAGCCCAGCTGCGGAATGGCGGCCAGCAGGACGGGTGTGACGACGAGGCCCGCGAGGGTCGCGCCGCTGAGCGCGAGATTGAGGGCGAGGCCGCGCTTGCGGTCGAACCATTGCCCGACGGTGGCCGCGATCGGCGCCACGCTGGTGGCGTTCCAGCCGGGCGCCATGACGACGTAGAGAACGACCAGCTGCCATGGTTCGGTGACCGACGGCAGCAGCATGAGGGCCAAGGTGGTGATGGCGAGGCCGGCCATGAACACCGTGCGCGGCCCGAAGCGGCCGATCGCCTCGGCGATGCGCGGCAGCAGTAGCGCGCCCAGCAGGTAGTGAGCGGTGACGACGGACGAGATAAAGCCCGTCGACCAGCCGTGCGCCCGCTGCAGTTCCACGAGGTAGATGCCGTGCGCATAGAAGCCGAAGCCCCAGGCGAACACCGCCGTCACGAAGCAGGCGAAGACGACGCGCCAGGCAGCCGGCGACGTATCGGCGGCCGTGTTCAGAGACATGACGGATGCGCGCTCAGGAACGGCTGACGTGGGCCGAAACGCAGCGCCAGCCCTCCGGCCGCAGCTGCCAGTCGTCGGTGTACCAGCCGCCGCCTTCGCTGCCGTCGGGCCTGGTGTAGCTGGTGCGGGCATGAATGATCGCGAAGTCGCCCAGCAGGCGGATCTTCACGTTGTGCTCGCGAATGTCCGTCACCGCCGAGCCGCGCCCGATCTGCGCCAGGAATGCCGCGCGCTGGATCAGCGTACCGTCGGGATTGGTATTGTGGAAATCTTCCGACAAATGCTGATCGAACCAGGTCACGTCGGCTTCGCCGACCGAGCGCACGAAGTGATGGTTGAGGTCCTGCAGGGTCGCGAGATGCCGCGCCGTCGAATCGTCCGCCATGATGTCTCCTTCTGTCCTGTCTGGTCGCGCGAGGCCCTCACGACACGAAGAGGCGTGCGCCGACCGGGAGCGTGCGGGCCTTCTCGAGACCCTCCATCGTCGTGCGGTAGCCGAGTTCGATCGCCGCGTCGAAACTCGTCCAGTCGAGCAGGTCGATATGGGTCATCGGCGGCACGATCAGCAGGTCCGCGACGGCGCGGTCCTCGGCCGCGCGCGAGGTGCTGGCGACCAGCGCCGAGCGCAGCAGGATGCGCACGATCGAGGGGATGGGCAGCGTCTCGTTACGTTTCCAGACGAGGCGCCGGAAGAACTCCCACGCCGACCACGGTTCCATGACTCCCTCGCCGGCAGCCAGCGCGCCACCGGTGTCGATGTCGACGCCGATGGTCATGCCGCGACCCAGGCGCTGCATCGCGCGCACCGGGAAATTGTCGATGACGCCGCCATCGACATGGACTTCCCCCGCTTCGTTGAAGGGCGGCATCACGCCGGGAATCGACACCGACGCGCGCAGCCAGCGCCATAGCCGCCCGACCGTGTGGATGTCGGCCTTGGACGTCGTGAGATTGGCGCTCATGCAGTAGTAGGGGAGGATCAGGTCCTCGATGTCCTTCTCGCCGAACGCGGCACGCAGAAGGCGTGTGACGCGCCGGCCGGCGAACAGAGAAATCAGCGGCAGCGTGTAGTCGCTCAGCGGATTGTTGTCGACGAAGGCTCGGCGGAAACGCGCGTCGAGTTCCTCGTCGTTCCAGCGCGAGGCGACGCCCGCTGCGACGATGGCGCCCATGCTGGTGCCGCCCACCAGGTCGATCGGCACGCCGCATTCGCGCAGCGCCTTGATCACGCCGATATGCGTGAAGGCGCGCGCCCCGCCGCCGGCCATCACGACGCCGACGGCATGTCCGGTGAGCAGGCGGGCCAGCCGGTCGATGTCGGCATGGATGTCGAGCCGGACGTGATGGTGGTTGCCGTAGAGGCCGCCCGCCAGCAGGGCGGCCGTCGAGCCGGCCTTGGGATCGCGCCCCTCGTGCAACAGCACGAGTTCGCGGCGGCGATGGAATAGCGCGCCGCTCTGCGCCGTCTCGACCTCGAAAGGAAGCCGGGTCGGGGAATCGTTGTCGGCGTTGCGGATGGCGACGAGGCAGTCGGCCTGGCGCAGGCAGAGTTCGGTCCAGGGCGTCAGCGTCGGATCGGCCCGATAGAGCACGAACGACGATTCCATCTCGCAGCGCGCGAACCACTCCGGTTCCTCGTCGACCGAATCGGCCCCCAGCATCTGGACCTGGTTGCCGATGCGACCCAGCGCATCGGCCAGCATCACGGCGAAGCGCGCCGAGGGAACGTCGGGCCCGCCCGGCAGGATGGCGAAGGTTCTGGGCTGGCGGCGGCGCTTGCCGGCATCCTGGGCGTTGCGTGCCACGACGCTGCGCATCAGTGCCGGCAGCACCTCGGGATGGTGCGAGGTGAGGGCATTGAAGCTGGTCTGCGCCAGTCGCCAGACTTCGCTGTCGCGCAACGCCGCGACGCTGCGCGTGCGCTTGCCCTGCGACAGCAGCGACATCTCGCCGACGAGATTGCCCGGCGGGACCTCGGCGATCAGCACCGGCTCGCGGGCCTCGCTTTCGATCTCGTGGCGGAAGACACCGAGGCAGCCGCTGGTCACGACATAGACCGCGTCGGCCGGTTCGCCCGCCCGGAACAGCGGCGCGCCACCGGGAAGCACCAGAAACGTGAGCTCGCGCTCGACGACTTTGAGGGCCTCGGGTTCCAGATCGGCGAACAGCGGAGTCTGCTGCAACACCTTCTGCAGACGCAGCCGGGCGGTATCCTCGCTCGGCACGGCCAGGCTCATCCCCGGGTCATCCCCTCGAGGGCCCAGCCGATCGTCTGGTCGGCGCGCGCCCACACCATTTCCCGCCATTTGTCGCCGGCCGGGAAGAAACGCTCCTTGATGTCGGCCTTCAGGGCACGACCGTGCGGCGAGCCGAGCTCGCCACGATGATGCAGCCAGTTGTCGGCGCGCACGGCGCCCAGCACCTCGGGTACCGTATAGGTGCCGTATTCCAGCGCGACCGGCGTGACCTCGGCGTCGGGCAGTTCCTGCGGGAAGGCGTCGGTCATGACGCCGACCACCACCGCCGAGGTCGAGGTTCCGCCTTCGGGCGAGGTCAACTCGTCGCGGTACCAAGCCTTGGCGCGGGCGAACGACTTGGCGGCGGGCGACACCGCGCAGATCAGCTCGCCATGGCCGAACGGGCCCAGCCCGGTGTGGAAGTCGATGATCCCGACGCGTCTGGCCTGCGACAGCTCCTCGCGGGCGATGGCGCGAATCGTCCGATTGCTCCAGCCTGGCGAATTGCCGCCGAAGAAGATCCCGTCGGGGTGCGTGTACTGGCCGCCGCTGATCGCGCTCTGCAGGCCGAAGGCGCCGTGCTTCTGGGCAAAGGCGGCGAACACACGATCGGTTTCGGCCGCGCTCGCCTCGTTCCACTCGACCGGCAGGACCGCGTCAGCGATCTCGAGATAGCCGTCGTTCCGCGGATAACCCTTGTCGTGATCCACGAAGTTGCGGTTGAGGTCGACATTGTCCTCGGTGACGCGGCGCGTCCACGCGAAGCCATAGGGGTTGATGGCATGGATCAGCAGCGCACCGGTCCCGCTTGGCAGCTTCGAGGGACCGCCCGAGCGCAGCCAGGCGATCTCGGCACCCGATCCGCAATGACCCTCGACGCCGTGCGTGCCGGCAATCAGCACCAGCATGTTCTCGGCGTCGGCCGCGCCGAAGCGCGCCGTGTCGAGATAGAGCATCTCGCCATTGGGCCCGCGCGCCTTGGGATTGAGCCAGGAACGGAGGGCCCCGCCGGCTTCGGCGGAGGCGCCGCAGAACTTCGCGCGCGCCTCGGCGTAGGTTTCAGAGAAGCACTCGGACACTGAGAACATGCATTTCCTCCGGCCGGCATCGTAGCCGGTTTGGCGACGGCCGACACTAACCAAGCTGGACAGTATGAATGCCAAGAAAACCAGTGAGGAAACCCAAACCCCTACTCACCGACGCGAAGCGCGACGGACGCATTGTATCGATGGTGCGTGAGGTGCAGGCCGACGAAAGGCCCAAGGCCACGAAGCAACCTACTCGGAAAATTTCTGCGAAAGGTGGCGCATGAAGGATCGTGTGCTGCGGTAGATATCCTCTGCCTGCTCTTCCGTATATTTCTCGCGCACATGCATGGCGTAGTTGCGCCATCCGTCCTTGAGCATTCGAAAATGGATGGCGGCACTTGCAAAGAATTGCTGCTCAGCCTTCCACGCGGGTCCGTGCGAAGCAACGTTCATAGCCTTAATCTTCGCTTCGAGTTGATCAATTACATTGTGCCAATTCGTGTGGGCGGTATCGACGCCAAATGGCGCAGACATGACGCGAAGCGCCACCTCTAAAGCTCTCATTAGATGAGTCACGCATGCCGTTGAGCGACGTAGGGCCAAGCATTTTCCAGACTCGCTGATATCGTACGAAGCCGAAGGAAAAGCATCGGCAACTTCGTCCCCAAACATCGCTCCATCGTCGAGATACTTGGCGTGATCTGGGGAGATGACCAGAACACAGGCCACATCCAGTTCGTCCTTCAGTCGACCGTGGATAAGCCTCACACGAGTAAGGAAATCCTCCATCGTGCAATCACCAGCATCGACGCGCGCCAACACTCCTTGGCATCCGACATGACCTGCTCGAACATCGCGCTTATGGCGATGGCCTGCGTAAAGGCCCCGGCATTGATCTTCAGCATTTCCCATAGGCTCCAAAGTCGGTTCGGCCGAGGAGTTGGGTACGCAGTAGAGGCCCGGGCCGGGGATAGCGTTACACGCCATACCCTAGCCATCGTCGTTGAGTATCGGAAGTGTAACATCCCCGTTCAGTGGGAGGTGCCCCGGAGGGGCGGAGGGGGCATGACCCCATCGCCCTCGTAAGTCGAGGGCACTTCCCCTTTGCGGAATCCGCAAAGGGGAAGAGTTCGATATTCTAGCTGTCGTATTGCAGCAGCGTTTCGACCGGCGGGATCAACCTCTTGCGGCCTTCGAGGAAGGTGAGCTCGATGATGACCGCGGTCGCGGGCACCACGGCACCTACTGTTTCCAGCAGGTTCACGGCGGCGGACATGGTCCCCCCGGTCGCCAGCAGATCGTCGACCAGCACGACCCGCGCGCCCTTGTGGACGGCATCCTGCTGGATCTCGATCGTGTCGGTCCCGTACTCCAGCGCATAGGTGTGGCGTACCGTCGTGCCGGGCAGCTTGCCCTGCTTGCGCATCATCACGAAGCCGGTGCCCAGGGCGAGGGCGAGCGGCGCGGCCAGCAGGAAGCCGCGCGATTCGATTCCCGCCAGCATGTCGGGCTTGTGCGGCCGGATGAGATCGGCCAGTCGCTCGATGGCCGTATGCCAGGCCTTGGCATGCGCCAGCAGCGTCGAGATGTCGTAGAAGAGGATACCCGGCTTGGGGAAGTCGGGGATCGAGCGGATATGCTTCTTGAGATCGATATTCTTGGACATTCTGTCTCCTGCGCTCAGCTATAGGCCGGCGGCGGCTCGAAGCCGCGATATTCCTTCTCGAGCAGCTTGGCGAACTGGATGCACTCGTAGTCGCCGTACTGCCGGCCGATGATCTGCACGCCGATCGGCAGGCCCTCCTTGCTCTGTCCGATCGGGGCGGCTGTCGACGGCAGCCAGGTGACGCCCGAATAGCCCGCCCAGAAGATCTGGTCGACCACCGGCACCTGCTTGTTGTTCACGACGATCGTGCGCTTGTGGCGCAAGCCCGTCTGGTCGTGCGGGAACGCCGCCGTCACGGCCACCGGGCAGAGCATCAGGTCGTAGTCCTGGAAAAAGGCGTCCCAGGCGTGCCGCATCTTGTGGCGCTTCTCGTTCAGACCGAGCCAGGTCCGATGCGACAGCGCGTTGCCGCGCTGCATCTGCGCGAAGTAGCTCATGTCGTCGGCGGGCAGTCGGGCGGCGTCCTTGACGGCCTGCCCGTAGACCGCGTCGCTCATGCGGCCCGACGTCGCCGCGCGCAGCAGGCGGATATAGACGTCGTTCAGCTCGACCGTATCGATCTCCGGCCGCGCCTTGTCGCTCACCTTGGCCTTGTTCTTCGCCAGGAACGACGCGAGCTTCGAAATCTGTTCCTGCACCGAATCGTCGACCTCGGCGTTGGGATCGGTCAGCAGGACCGCGACCTTGAAGTCGCGCAGCTTCGTCTTCTTCGAGCGCGGCAAGGTGAGCGTCCAGCCGCGCCCGTCGATCGCGTCGGGGCCGGCCATCGCGGTCAGCGCGATCTCGAGATCCTCCGCGCCGCGGGCCAGCGGACCCACCACGCCGATATCGCCATAGGCCACGGCGCCCGCGAGGGCATGGCCCTTGGGCGAGACCACGCCCCAGCTCGGCTTGTGGCCCCACACGCCGCAGTAATGGGCAGGATTGCGGATCGAGGCGCCGATGTCGCTGCCGGCCTCGATGCCGGTGAGGCCGGCGGCCAGCGCCGCGCCCGACCCGCCCGAGGAGCCGCCCGGCGTGCGGCCGAGATCCCACGGGTTGTTGGTCGAGCCATAGACCTCGTTGTAGCTCTGCCAGTCGGCCAGGTTCAGCGGCACGTTGGTCTTGCCGAACAGGGTGACGCCGGCATCGGTCATGCGCTGTGCGACCAGCGAGTTCTGCGCCGCGATGGTGTCCTTGAATGCCGGATCGCCCCAGGTCGTGGGCAAGCCCGCGACGTCGAAGGATTCCTTGATGGTCATCGGCACGCCATGCAGCGGCCCCAGCTTCTTGCCGGCCCTGACCGCGCGGTCCGCCGCCTTGGCGCGCTTGCGGGCACCGTCGATGTCGGTGGCAATGATGGCATTGAGTTCGGGATTGTAGGCCTCGACCCGCTTCAGATAGAGGTCGAGCAATTCCAGGCAGCCGATCTTCTTCTTCCGGACCGCAGCGGCAAGCTGCTTGGCGGTCTGGAACGGGAGGGCGAGGGACATGGGGGGGCTTCCACAACAGGGATGGACGAGGTCCAAGCCCGTACCATATTGTCCGGCCCGCCGTGAAGAAACTCCCCGCCCGCACGATGCACTTCGCCCTGCCATTGGCGCTGACCTTCGTGATGACCTTTCTCGTGTCCGGCATCGCCACCGTCCGGGCGATGGGACTCGAGCCGAGCATGCTCGCCCGCTGGATGGAATCGTGGATGGCGTCCTGGATGGTCGCCTTCCCGGTCATGCTGTTGCTGATGCCGCTGATGCGACGCCTGCTGTCGCGCCTGATCGAGACCCGGTAGCGCTCAGCCCGTTTGCTAACGGGGGCGGGGCCGCGCACGGGCCGTGGGTTCGGCGACCAGAGGGTCGTCCGGCCAGTAGTGACGCGGGTAGCGGCCCTTGAGTTCGGATTTCACGGCCTTGTAACCAGTGGCCCAGAAGCTCGCGAGATCGCGCGTCACCTGGACCGGCCGTCGGGCCGGCGAGAGCAGGTGGATGGTGAGCGGCACCTTGCCGCCGGCAATGCGCGGTGTCTCCGTGAGCCCGAACATCTCCTGCAGGCGGACCGACAGCGTCGGCTCGTCGGGGTTGGCATAGTCGATCGTCACGCGCGACCCGCTCGGCACTTCGATGTGCGTCGGCACCAGCCGTTCGACCTCGCGCTGTTTCTCCCAGGGTACCAGCGCCTTGAGCGCGGCGGTGAGGTCGACCCGCGCCAGATGATCCCGCCGCGAGACGCCGTCGAGGTAAGGACCGAGCCAATCGGCCAGGGACGAGAGCAGGGCCGCGTCCGACAGGTCGGGCCAGTCCTCGCCGGCATGGCGCCGCAGGAAGCCGATGCGCTCGCGCCAGCGCACGAGGTCGTCGCTCCACGGCAGGGCGCCCAGACCGAGCTGGCGCACGCCGTCGAGCATTGCGGCCTGCATCTTGTCGGAATCGGGCCGGCCGAGCGGTTTGTCCTCGAGCGCGAGCGCGCCCAGCCGGCGACGCCGCCGCGCCAGCACCGCGCCGTCGCGCGCGCTCCACTGCACGAGCTGCTCGTCGACGATGCGGTCGGCGTAGAGGTCTTCGATCTCCGCGGCGCCGATCGGCGCGGCGAGGAAGATGCGGGCTTCCTGGGCCGAGCCATCGAGGTCGGCCACGACCAGGAACTCCTCGTTCGCCATCGGATCGCCTTCGGACAGCGCTGCGCCGCGGCCACCGGACAGGAGATAGCGCCCGGCCGTGCCGGGGCGGCGCCGGCCGATGCGGTCGGGATAGGCCAGCGCCAGCAGCGGGCCCGTCATCGCGATGTCGGGATGTTGCTCGGCGCCGCCGCGTGGCATCAGGCGTCGTGCCGCCTCCTGGATCAGCCGCAACGTGCCGTCGCGCCGTCCGCCCAGGGCGATGTCGACCCGGTGCCGCAGATCGGCGTCGCGCTGACCCGGCGGCAGGCGCAGGAAATCTCGCTCGCCCAAAATCGCGGCCAGCAGGGCGGCGACCTTGCCTTGTCCCAACGCGCGACCCTTCAGGACCAGATGAGCGATGCGCGGGTGCTGGCCGAGCCGCACCATGGCGCGGCCGTGCGCGGTGATGGCGCCGCCGCCGTCGATCGCCCCGAGATCGGTCAACAGAGCGCGCGCCGTGGCGAGCGACGCGGCGGGCGGCGGCGTCAGCCACGCCAGGCTGGCGGCATCGCCGGTGCCCCAGGCGGCCAGTTCCAGTGCCAGCGGCGCGAGATCGGCGTCGAGGATTTCCGGCGGCGTGAAGGGCAGCAGGCCGCGCTGCGATTGCTCCGGCCACAGGCGATAGCAGATCCCGGGTTCGAGACGGCCGGCGCGGCCCCTGCGCTGGTCGGCCGAGGCCTGGCTGACACGCACCGTTTCGAGCCGCGTCATGCCCGAACGCGGCGAGAATTTCGGCACCCGCATCTGGCCGCTGTCGATCACCATGCGCACGCCCTCGATGGTGAGACTGGTCTCGGCGATCGAGGTCGCCAGCACGACCTTGCGCCGTCCTGGGGGCGACGGGGCAATGGCACGATCCTGGTCGGCGGGCGAGAGGTCGCCGTAGAGCGGCGCCACGTCGATGGCGGGACCGATGCCCTGCAGACGTTCCTCCACCCGGCGGATCTCGCCGACGCCGGGCAGGAAGACGAGCGCGCTGCCGGTCTCTTCGGCGAGAGCCCGGCGCACGGCGGCGGCGACGGCGTCCTCGAGGCGGCCGGCCGGCTCGCGGTCGAGATAGCGGGTGTCGACGGGAAACATGCGGCCCGCGCTCTCGATCACGGGCGCACCGCCCAGCCGCGCCGAGACCGGGCCGGGATCGAGGGTTGCAGACATGGCCACGACACGCAGGTCCTCGCGCAGCGCGCTCTGCGCCTCGTGTACCAGGGCGAATGAAAGATCGGTGTCCAGTCTGCGCTCGTGCAGCTCGTCGAAGATCACGCAGCCCACGGCATCGAGCGAGGGATCCTCCTGCAGCAGGCGCAGGAACAGGCCGTCGGTCACCACTTCGATGCGGGTGCGCGGCCCGACCTTGCTGTCGAACCGAACCCGATAGCCGACCGTCTCGCCGACCGCTTCGCCCAAGGTCGCCGCCATGCGCCGGGCGGCGGCGCGGGCGGCCAGACGCCTCGGCTCCTGCATGACGATCTTGCGGCCGGCCAGCCAAGGCGCGTCGAGCAGCGCCAGCGGCACGCGCGTCGTCTTGCCGGCGCCCGGCGGCGCCACCAGCACCGCCGCGTTGCTTGCCTCCAGCGCGGATTTTAGACGCGGCAGTGCCTCGTCTACGGGAAGCCGGTCCATCGGTCCCGGCGTCACGGCCAGCCGTCTCGGCCGGGCAGGTGGACGGGAAGACGGACCGGGTTCACTCTCGTCTCCTTGCGGCTTGTTTCGTCGGGCATGTGGGCGCGGACGACCATTATGGCCGCAGGGCGCCTGTGCCAAGCTGCGTCTGAGCAAGAGGTCGTGCAATGGCTGTCGTCGTCGAGGCCCTGGATCATATCGTCATGAATGTGCGGGACGTGGAGGTCGCCGCCGCGTGGTACGAGCGCGTGCTGGGCATGACGCGCAAGGTCACCGAACCGTCGCCCGGCCGGCACGTCATCTCGATGCATTTCGGCCGCCAGAAGATCAACCTTCGGCCCATGACCGCCACACAGAAGCAATGGTTCACGGGCAGGGTGGTGGCGTCGGGCAGCGACGATCTGTGTTTTCTGACGCAGTCACCGCCGCAGGCGGTGGCCGACCATTTCCGGGACTGCGGCGTGGAGATCGAGCTGGGACCGAGCGAAAAGAGGGGCGCGATGGGCACCATCGTCTCGGTCTATTGCCGCGATCCCGACGGTAACCTGATCGAGGTTTCCTCCTACAAATAAGTCCGGGAGAATGACCGCGCCGTTCGAAGCTTTTGCCCGCTCGCTGCGACCGCAGTCGCCGTTGCGCGCGGCCATCACGGCGGCCTATCGCAGGCCGGAGCCCGATTGCGTGCCGCCGCTGCTCGATCCCGCGACCCTGAGCCCGGCGGCGACGGCCAGGGCACGCGCGCTGGCCCGACAACTCGTCGAAGCCCTGAGGGCCAAGGTGCCATCGGGCGGGGTCGAGGGGCTGATCCACGAATACTCGCTGTCGAGCCAGGAGGGTGTCGCGCTGATGTGCCTCGCCGAGGCGCTGTTGCGCATTCCCGACGACGAGACGCGCGACGCGCTGATCCGCGACAAGATCGGCGGCGGCGACTGGCGCGCCCATTTCGGGCAGAGCCCGTCGCCGTTCGTGAACGCTGCGACCTGGGGCCTGATGCTGACCGGGCGGCTGACGGCGACCAGCAGCGAGAAGAGCCTGTCGGCCGCGCTCACCCGGCTGGTCGCGAAGGGCGGCGAGCCGCTGATTCGCGGCGGCGTGAACATCGCGATGCGCCTGATGGGCGAGCAGTTCGTGGCCGGCGAGACGATCGAGGAGGCGCTGGCCAACGGCCGCCGCTTCGAGGCCGAGGGCTTCCGCTATTCCTACGACATGCTGGGCGAGGCCGCGATCACCGCTGCACAGGCCGAGCATTACCGCCTCGCCTATGAGCGGGCGATCCATGCCATCGGCCGCGCCGCGGCGGGACGCGGCATCTACGAGGGCGCCGGCATCTCGCTCAAGCTGTCGGCGCTGCACCCGCGCTATAGTCGTGCCCAGGCCGAACGCGTGCATGCGGAACTCTATCCGCGCCTGCGCGACCTGGCCGTGCTGGCCCGCCGCTACGATATCGGCCTCAACATCGATGCGGAGGAGGCGGACCGGCTGGAGATCTCGCTCGACCTGCTGGAGCGGCTCTGCTTCGACCCGGCGCTCGAAGGCTGGAACGGCATCGGCTTCGTGGTGCAGGCCTACAAGAAGCGTGCCGCCTTCGTGATCGACCATCTGATCGATCTCGGCCGTCGCAGCCGCCACCGGCTGATGATCCGCCTCGTCAAGGGCGCCTATTGGGACAGCGAGATCAAGCGCGCCCAGGTCGACGGGCTGGAGGATTATCCGGTCTTCACGCGCAAGATCCACACCGACGTCTCCTATCTCGCCTGTGCGCGAAACCTGCTGGCGGCGCCGGATGCGGCGTTTCCGCAATTCGCCACCCACAACGCCCTGACACTGGCGATGGTCCACGCCATGGCCGGCGAGAACTTCTATGCCGGCCAGTACGAGTTCCAGTGCCTGCATGGCATGGGCGAGCCGCTCTACGAGGAGGTGGTCGGGCGGGACAAGCTCAACCGGCCGTGCCGCATCTATGCGCCGGTCGGCACGCACGAGACGCTGCTCGCCTACCTGGTACGCCGCCTGCTCGAGAATGGCGCGAACACATCTTTCGTGAACCAGGTTGCCGATCCCGACGTGGCGCTCGACAGCCTGCTGGCCGACCCGGTCGAACGCGCCCGCGCGCTCTCGACCGTCGGCGCACCGCATCCGCTCATCGTGCTGCCGCGCGACCTGTTCGGGCCGCGGCGGCGCAATTCGCGGGGCCTCGATCTGGTCAACGAAGGCGTGCTCGCTTCACTGGCGCGTGAGTTGCTTGCCGGTGTCTCTACGCTGCTGCGCGCGGCACCGGTGTTGGCCGACGGTCCACGCGACGGCCCGCCGCTTGAGGTGCGCAATCCCGCGGACAGGGGCGATCTCGTGGGCGCCGTCGTCGAAGCCACGCCGGATCTGGTCGACGAAGCCTGCGCCGCCGCACGGACCTGGACCGTTGCCCCGGCCGGGCGCGCGGCGATCCTGCGTCGGGCCGCCGATCTGATGGAAGAACGCATGACCGCGCTTCTGGGGCCGATCGTGCGCGAGGCCGGCAAGACATTGGGAAATGCGGTGGGCGAGGTGCGGGAGGCGGTCGACTTCCTGCGCTACTACGCCGGCTGCGTCGAGGGGTTCGGCAACGAGACGCACCGGCCGCTGGGCGTGGTGGCCTGCATCAGCCCGTGGAACTTTCCGCTCTCGATCTTCACCGGACAGGTCGCCGGCGCGCTGGCGGCCGGCAATGCCGTGATCGCCAAACCGGCCGAAGAGACCCCTCTGATTGCCGCCCTCGCGGTGGGCTTGCTGCACGAGGCCGGCGTCCCGGGTGCGGTGCTGCAGTTCCTGCCCGGCGATGGCGAGATCGGCAAGCGACTCGTCGCCAACGCGACGGTGGCCGGCGTAGTCTTCACCGGCTCGACCAAGGCGGCGCAATCGATCAACCGAACGTTGGCGCGACGTCTCGGCGTCGACGGCAAGCCCGTGCCCCTGATCGCCGAGACCGGCGGCCAGAACGCGATGATGGCGGATTCCTCAGCGCAGCCCGAGCAACTGGTGATCGACGTGCTCGCCTCGGCCTTCGACTCGGCGGGCCAGCGCTGCTCGGCGCTGCGGGTCCTCTGCCTGCAGGACGACATCGCCGACAAGGTCGTGCCGATGCTGCAGGGCGCGATGGCGGAGCTGGGCGTCGGCAATCCGGACCGCCTCCCGGTCGATGTTGGACCCGTCATCTCGACGGAGGCGCAGAAGCGCCTGTTCGACCATATCGGGCGCATGCGCGCGGCCGGGCATCGCGTCCATCAGGTGGTGCTTGCCGCCGACGCGGCTCAGGGAACCTTCGTGCCGCCGACCCTGATCGAGATTGGCGCCCTCTCCGATCTGCCGGGCGAGGTGTTCGGGCCGGTGCTCCACGTCCTGCGCTACCCGAGGGAGGAGATGGACGCGGTGATCCGCGCGGTCAACGAGACCGGTTTCGGCCTGACCTTCGGCGTGCACAGCCGCATCGACGAGACGGTCGAACGGGCCACGGGCGCGAGTGCGGCCGGCAATCAATACGTCAATCGCAACATGATCGGGGCCGTCGTCGGCGTGCAGCCCTTCGGTGGGCATGGGCTGTCGGGCACGGGACCGAAGGCGGGTGGCCCGCTCTATGTCCGCCGCCTGCTGTCTTGCACACTCCCAGCCGTCGTGCCGGAAGGTGATCTCGTCGGCCCGGTCGGCGAGCGCAACAGTTATGCGCGTCGCTCCAAGGGCGCGATCCTGTGCCTTGCTGCGGATCTGGCCGACCTCGAAGCGCAGCACGAGCTCGTACGGGCGACCGACAATCGCGTTGCCGCCGGCGAAGCCGAGGATATTTCCGCCGTATTGTTTGCCGGCAACGCGGAGCAACTGTTGGAACTGGCCGGTCGAATGGCCAGCCGGCTGGGCCGCATCGTGCCGATCTACGTCACGCCCTATCCGCGGGAGCTTCTGTTCGACGAGGTGTCGCTCAGCGTCAACACCGCCGCGGCCGGCGGCAATGCCAGCCTGATGGCGATCGGCTAGAGATCGAGCCGAAGGCTAGTACAGGCCGTATTTCTTCGGCGGGCCGGGGTGGTTCACGCAGAGCATCTCGGGCGAGGTGATCGGCCCCAGCTTCGTGCGCTCCTCCTCGCACTTCTCGTAGGGGAAGGGGCCGCCGAAGACCTTGGGGCCGCCGCCGACGATTATGTAGGACTTCTCCAGATACCAGCCCGGGCCTGTATAGGCCTGGCTTGCGCCGGGGCCGGTGCAGGCGGCGAGGGGGAAGGCCAGCAGGGGAACCGCCAGCAGGGCCGTCCAGCGACCGATCGAACGTTCCGACATCAACTCAGTATCTCCCCCGGGGCAATGAACGCTGCCCGTGTTCGACAGGCAAATTAGGCCATGGACGCGGTGTCTTCAATGCATCGCCGGCCATGGACGGCAATCTCCACCGAATTCAAGTCGGTAGAGTTACTTCCTCAGGCCGGCTCTCGCGGTGCAACGAGGGCTTTCGTTCGTATGGGCGACCGGGCTAATAATGCTGCAACAGCCGAAAGCATCCGGGGGGATGCTGCGCCAGCTCGCGCGCCAGCAGGATAGAGAGACATGGGATTGCCTGAGAAGCAGGGACTGTACGACCCACGCAACGAACACGATTCCTGCGGCGTCGGCTTCGTGGCCGATATCAAGGGGCGGAAAACGCACGCCATCGTGCGCCAGGGCCTGCAGATCCTGGTCAATCTCGACCATCGCGGCGCCGTCGGCGCCGATCCGCTGATGGGCGACGGTGCGGGCGCCATGATCCAGATTCCGGACGCGCTTCTGCGCGACTGGGCGCACAAGGCGGGCGTCGACTTGCCGGAGCCCGGCCACTACGCCGTCGCCATGTGCTTTCTGCCGCCGGATGACAAGGCAAGAGCATTTGCAATCAAGCGCCTGGAACACTTTGTCAAAGTAGAAAATCAGAAACTGGTGGGGTGGCGCGAGGTGCCGACCGACCTTACCGGCCTCGGCAAGGCGGTGATCGCTTCGATGCCGGTGATCCGCATGGCGATCGTCGGACGGGGCCCGAAGGTCGTCGACCAGGACGCCTTCGAGCGCAAGTTACTGACGATTCGCAAGCAGACGCAGAATCCGCTGGCCGACCTCGAGAAGAAGCACAAGCTGCCCGGCCTGTCGCAGCTCTACATGCCGTCCTTCTCGTCGCGCACCGTGGTCTACAAGGGCCTGCTGCTCGCGCCGCAAGTTGAGAGCTTCTATGAAGACTTGCGAAATCCTCTTTGTGAATCAGCGTTTTGCCTCGTTCACCAGAGATTCTCCACGAACACTTTCCCATCGTGGAAGCTGGCGCATCCCTATCGCTTCATCGCCCATAACGGCGAGATCAACACCGTCCGCGGCAACGTCAACTGGATGTATGCCCGCCGGCGCACCATGGAATCCGACCTCATCGGCGCCGACCTCGACAAGATGTGGCCGATCATCCCGCACGGCCAGTCGGACACCGCCTGCCTCGACAACGCGCTCGAACTGCTGGTCGCCGGCGGCTATTCGCTGAGCCACGCCATGATGATGCTGATTCCGGAGGCGTGGGCCGGCAATCCGCTGATGGATGGCCGCCGCAAGGCCTTCTACGAGTATCACGCGGCGCTGATGGAGCCGTGGGACGGCCCGGCCTCGATCGCCTTCACCGACGGCCGCCAGATCGGCGCCACGCTCGATCGCAACGGCCTCAGGCCCGCGCGCTTCCTGATCACCGACGACGATCTCGTCGTGATGTCGTCGGAGTCCGGCGTGCTGCCGATCCCCGACGAGAAGATCGTGCGCAAGTGGCGCCTGCAGCCCGGCAAGATGCTGCTGATCGACCTGGAAGAGGGCCGCATCGTCGAGGACGAGGAGCTGAAGCGGACCCTGGCCGAGGCCGAGCCGTACGAGGAGTGGCTGAAGGAGACGCAGCACAAGCTGGAGGAGCTCTCGGACATTCCCGACGCGCCGTCGCCCGTGGCATCGAACGATCCGTCGACGTTGCTCGATCGCCAGCAGGCCTTCGGCTACACGCAGGAGGACATCAAGTTCTTCCTCGAGCCGATGGCCAGTGTGGCGGACGATCCGATCGGCTCGATGGGCACCGACACGCCGATCGCCGTGCTCTCGAAGAAGCCGAAGCTGCTCTACAACTACTTCAAGCAGAACTTCGCACAGGTCACCAACCCGCCGATCGATCCGATCCGCGAGGAGCTGGTGATGTCGCTGGTCTCGATGATCGGCCCGCGTCCCAATTTGCTCGGCCGTCATGCCGGCATGCACAAGCGCCTCGAAGTGGCGCAGCCGGTCCTGACCAACGCCGAGCTGGAGAAGATCCGCTCGATCGAGGACCTGCTCGACGGCTCGTTCCGCACCGCCACCATCGACACGACCTGGCTGGCGTCCGAGGGCGCGGCCGGCCTCGAAAAGGCGCTGGAGCGCATCTGCGCCGAGGCGACCGACTGCGTGCTGGCCGACCGCAACATCCTGATCCTGTCGGACCGCGCGGTGTCGGCCGAGCGCGTGCCGGTTCCGGCGCTGCTGGCCACCGCGGCGGTGCATCACAGCCTGATCCGCCGCGGCCTGCGCACCCAGACCGGCCTCGTGGTCGAGACCGGCGAGGCGCGCGAGGTCCATCATTTCTGCTGCCTGGCGGGCTACGGCGCCGAGGCGGTGAACCCCTACCTCGCCTTCGAGACGCTGGAGGCGCTGCGCGTCCAGAACGGATTGCCGCTGAAGCCCTATGAGGTTCAGAAGAATTTCATCAAGGCGGTCGGCAAGGGCCTGCTAAAGGTCATGTCCAAGATGGGCATCTCGACCTATCAGTCCTATTGTGGCGCGCAGATCTTCGACGCCATCGGGCTGCATTCCGTCTTCGTCGAAAAGTACTTCACCGGGACGGCCACCACGATCGAGGGCGCAGGCTGGCAGGAGATCGCCGAGGAAACGGTGCGCCGCCATCGCAGCGCCTATGGCGACGATCCGATCTACCGCACCATGCTCGACCCGGGCGGCGACTACGCTTTCCGCCTGCGCGGCGAGGACCATGCCTGGACGCCCGAGAGCGTGTCGCGCCTGCAGCATGCAGTGCGCGGCAATTCGTCGGACGACTACAAGGCCTTCGCGACCTCGATCAACGAGCAGAACGAGCGGCTGCTGACCATCCGCGGCCTCATGCAGTTCAAATGGGCGGACAAGCCCATTCCGGTCGAAGAAGTCGAGCCGGCCGCCAGCATCGTCAAGCGTTTCGCCACCGGCGCGATGAGCTTCGGCTCGATCAGCCGCGAGGCGCACACCACGCTCGCCATCGCCATGAACCGGATCGGCGGCAAGTCGAACACCGGCGAGGGCGGCGAGGAAGCGGATCGCTTCAAGCCGATGGCCAACGGCGATTCGATGCGTTCGGCCATCAAGCAGGTGGCGTCGGGACGCTTCGGCGTCACGGCCGAATATCTGGTCAATGCCGACGACATCCAGATCAAGATGGCGCAGGGCGCCAAGCCGGGCGAGGGCGGCCAGCTGCCCGGCCACAAGGTCGATGAGAACATCGCCCGCGTGCGCCGCTCGACGGCCGGCGTCGGTCTGATCTCGCCGCCGCCTCACCACGACATCTATTCGATCGAGGACCTGGCGCAGCTGATCCACGACCTCAAGAACGTGAACACCAAGGCCCGCGTCTCGGTGAAACTCGTCTCCGAGGTCGGCGTCGGCACGGTTGCCGCGGGCGTCAGCAAGGCGCGCGCCGACCATGTCACGATCTCGGGCTACGAGGGCGGTACCGGCGCCTCGCCGCTCACCTCGCTCACCCATGCCGGCTCGCCGTGGGAGATCGGCCTTGCCGAGACGCAGCAGACCCTGGTGCTGAACGGCCTGCGCGGCCGCATTGCCGTACAGGTCGACGGTGGCCTGCGCACCGGCCGCGACGTTGCCATCGGCGCATTGCTGGGCGCCGACGAGTTCGGCTTCGCCACCGCGCCGCTGATCGCCGCCGGCTGCATCATGATGCGCAAGTGCCACCTCAACACCTGCCCGGTGGGCGTGGCGACGCAGGACCCGGTGCTGCGCAAGCGTTTCACGGGCCAGCCCGAGCACGTCATCAACTACTTCTTCTTCGTGGCCGAGGAGCTGCGTGAGATCATGGCGCGGCTGGGCTTCCGCACGCTGAACGAGATGATCGGCCACGTCGACCGGCTCGACATGCGCCACGCCATCGACCACTGGAAGGCGGGCGGCGTCGATCTTTCGAAGCTCCTGTATCAGGCGCCGGCGCGTGTGGGCGTGGCGATCTGGAACGTCGAGCGCCAGGACCACGGCCTCGACAAGGCCTTGGATCACACGCTCATCGAGGCGGCGCGGCCGGCGCTCGACGGCGGCCAGCCCGTCCAGATCGAATTGCCGGTCACCAACGTCAACCGTACGGTCGGCGCCATGCTGTCGGGCGAGGTGGCCCGGCGCACCGGCCATGCCGGACTGCCGGAGGACACGATCTCCGTGCGCCTCACCGGCACGGCCGGCCAGAGCTTCGGCGCCTTCCTGGCGCGCGGCGTGTCGCTCGAACTTTCGGGCGACGGCAACGACTATGTCGGCAAGGGCCTGTCGGGTGGGCGCGTCGTGGTGCGCCAGCCCAAGGGTTGCACGCGCGATCCGCTCAAGAACATCATTGTCGGCAACACGGTGCTCTACGGCGCCATCGGCGGAGAGGCCTACTTCGAGGGCGTCGCGGGCGAGCGCTTCGCCGTGCGCAACTCGGGTGCGGTCTGTGTCGTCGAGGGCACAGGCGACCATGGCTGCGAGTACATGACCGGGGGCGTCGTGGTCGTACTGGGCGACACCGGCCGCAACTTCGCGGCGGGCATGTCGGGCGGGGTTGCCTACGTCTACGACCCCAAGGCGCGCTTTACGGAGCTGTGCAATCCCGCAATGGTCGACCTCGAGAAGGTCGGGCCGACGTCGGATGACGGTGACGAGACGGGGCGGCCGCGCCAGCGCGCGACCGACGTTGAGGATAACGGCATGGGCGACGTGCTGCGCTTCGACGCGGAGCGGCTGCGCATCCTGGTCGAGCGCCATCATCTCCATACCGGCAGTGCCCAGGCGCGGGCGCTGCTGGAGAATTGGGACAATGCGTTGCGGAGCTTCGTCAAGGTGATGCCGCGCGACTACAAGCGGGCGCTCCTGCAGGCGCGCGATCGGGCGGCGGCCAAGGCCGTCGCGGCGGAGTGAATCATATTGCTCTCCCCCGCTAGGGGAGAGGCCAGGTGAGGGGGATTGAGTGGGTGCGTCGCCCGGTCACCCAACCTCTCCCCCCAGAGGGGGAGAGGAGGAAGAACAAGCGAGCTGAAGGATAGAACACGATGGGCCTAGTCACGGGCTTCCTCGAGATCGAGCGCAAGGACCGGTCCTACGAAAAGGTCGAGCAGCGCCTCAAGAACTACAAGGAATTCGTCCTGCCGATGCCGCCGGCCGAAGTCTCACGGCAGGGCGCACGCTGCATGGATTGCGGCATTCCGTATTGCCACAACGGCTGTCCGGTCAACAACATCATCCCCGAGTGGAATGAGCTGGTGCGCCGCGACCGCTGGAAGGATGCGCTCGAGGTCCTGCACTCGACCAACAACTTCCCGGAATTCACCGGCCGCATCTGCCCCGCGCCCTGCGAGGCGTCGTGCACGCTGAACATCGACGACAACCCGGTGACCATCAAGTCGATCGAATGCGCGATCGTCGATCGCGGCTGGCAGGAGGGCTGGATCGAGCCGCTCCTTCCCGCGCAGAAGACGGGCAAGCGCGTCGCTGTCGTGGGCTCCGGCCCGGCGGGTCTTGCCTGCGCCCAGCAGCTTGCCCGTGCCGGCCATTCGGTGACTCTGTTCGAGAAGGCCGACCGGATCGGTGGCCTGCTGCGCTACGGCATTCCCGACTTCAAGATGGAGAAGCATCTCATCGACCGGCGCATGCGCCAGATGGAGGCCGAAGGAGTCGAGTTCCGGACGGGTGTCGAGGTCGGCGCGACCCTGTCGGTGAAGTCGCTGCTCGAAGGCTATGACGCGGTGGCCCTGACCGGCGGCGCGGAGTTGCCGCGAGACCTCGAAGTGCCGGGGCGCGAGCTGAACGGCATCCACTTCGCCATGGATTTCCTGGCCCAGCAGAACAAGCGAAACGCCGGTGACGACGAAGCGCGCGCCGCGCCGCGCGGCACGCTCACCGCCAAGGGCAAGCATGTCATCGTGATCGGCGGCGGCGATACCGGCTCCGATTGCGTGGGTACATCGAACCGTCACGGTGCGGCCTCGGTGACGCAGCTCGAGGTCATGCCGCAGCCGCCGGCGCACGAGAACAAGGCGCTGACCTGGCCGGATTGGCCGCTCAAGATGCGCACCTCGTCCTCGCACGAGGAAGGCGCGGCCCGCGATTTCGCCGTCCTGACCAAGCGGGCGCTCGGCAGCAATGGCAGGATCGAGGCGCTCGAATGCGTGCGCGTCGAATGGGTGAAGGGGGGCGACGGCCGCATGGGCATGCAGGAGGTTGCGGGCAGCACGTTCGAGCTCCGGGCCGACCTGGTGCTGCTGGCCATGGGCTTCGTGGGACCGCGCAAGCCCGGCCTCGTCGAACAGGCGGGCGTCGCGCTGGATCCGCGCGGCAACGTGGCGGCCAACGTGAAGGACTATCAGACCTCGGTGCCGAAGCTGTTTGCCGCTGGCGACATGCGTCGTGGCCAGTCGCTGGTCGTCTGGGCGATTCGCGAGGGCCGGCAGTGCGCTCGGTCGATCGACGAAAGCCTGATGGGACATTCCACCTTGCCGCGGTGAACTGCGGAACAAGTGTGGTTCGCATACGCGTGAAAATGTCCTGGAGTCTGTCCGATGAAACTACTGCTGATTCAAGGCGCGAACATGGAGTATCTGGGCCGGCGTCAGCCTGAACTCTATGGCACGACCACGGCCAAGGAACTCGATGCCGCGGTGCGGCGTCGGGCCAAGGAACTCAGCGTCACGGTCGACATATTCTACACCAACACGGAAGGCGAGGCCGTTACCGCGATCTACAAGGCCGATCGCGCCAAGAACGACGGGCTGTTGTTCAATCCCGCAGGCTTTCTCCATGCCGGCCACGCCCTGCGCGATTGCCTACGGTCGATTTCGATGCCGGCGATCGAGATTCACATGACCAATATCGAAAAACGCGGATTCGGCTCAATCACCGCCGAGGCGGCGATCGGCATGATCGCGGGTTTCGGGGTCGATTCCTACCTTCTGGCCCTTGAGGCCATGGTAGCGCGATTGCGTCCGGTTTCGGCCTGACGGCCGATCTTAGCTTCGTAGGTCTTGATGTGGCGGGCGTCTTCCCGATCGGCGTCTGTGGCCGGTGCCTGCAGGGTGTCGAGGTAAGGCCTGTCCCCGGAATGCAGGTTGTCGACGATCCCAAGCAGGAGATGCAGCGCCGGAAAGCCGCCAATGTTCGCGACGGCATCGCCGACGGCGCGCTTCAGAAGGTTGCGTGGCCGCGGCGTGACGTGGAGTCGGCAGCCGCCCCACTGCCGGAAAGCCGCTGTGAGCTGCGCCATATGTGCCTGGCCGGCCGGCAGGTTCGAAAGTCTGATGAGGCAATCCATCAGGCCGTCCCGCAGAGCGCCCGCACAGGCCTGATGCTGGGGATGGTCGCGCAACAGCGTCGCCCATTTGAGCCAGAAGCGTGCCGACCACAGCAGCTGGGCAGTATCGTCCTTGGCTGAGGAAAGCCGCGGTGCTCCGTGCATACGGATGTATTACATGCCGACCTCGCGCCCGCGCACATGCAGGCCCGAGAGGATCGCCCGGCCGCACAGATCGAAATCCTCGTAGAAACTCAGCGTCTCGTCCCACGACACCTTATCGAACAGGCTGCGCGGCCACAGGATCGTCGTGTGGGTGATGGTGCGCAGGCTGTTCGGATCGAGGAACTGGGTCAGAGTGTCGGTGTCGGAGCGTTCTGCCGCCGCCCAGACCGCAGGGCCAAGCACGACCTCGTCTTCGACGATCGCGAAGTCGCGCGAGGGGCCGGCGATGAGCGAATTCGGCGGTGCCGCAAGCGTGGCGGCCAGCAGGTCGGCGAGATGCGAAGGATGCATCAGGTCGTCGTCGTCATGGAAGAATATCCAGTCGCCCGTTGCGACGGCGACACCGGAATTGCGGGCAGCACTCGGGCCCCGCGAGAGCTTGTGCCGCACGACCTTCACCCACGGGAACTCGGCGGCCAGCATGGCGCGCGTGTCGTCCGTCGAGGCATCGTCGACGACGACGATCTCGATGTCCCGAAATGTCTGCGTCTGCACGCCCTCGAGGGCACGCCGCAGCAGCGACGCGCGACTGCGCGTCGGCATGATGATGCTGACTTTGTTTCCCACAACCGTCCCCAACCCACGATTACGCTACTGCGACAGCCAGTGAGTTGCGCGGACGAATGTGGCTACCAGATGCCCGTTAATAGCGTGCTGTGCGCGAAATCCCCGAACGCCGCCCCATAGGGGAACCCCGAAGGTGTGCGCCACGCGCGCTCCACCTTTACGCGCCACAGCCGTTCGGCACCGGCCGGGCCAATCTCGCCAGGATGCCAGTCGATGGTCACCGTGCCCTGGAGCTGCAGCAGGTCCCCGGTATTGAAGTTCACGAACAGCAGGCCGGCCCGGGGGTCGCCCAGCAGGTTGCCCAGCGTGTTGAAGTAGCGGTTGCCGCGGAAGTCGGGAACGACGAGCGTGTCGCCGTGCACGCCGACGAAGCCCGGACGGCCGCCGCGATGAGACATGTCGAACCCGCCCTCGGCGCCCAGGTCGGCACGGGCCCGGCTGGCGACGAAGAACGTATCGGCCGATTCGATGAGATCGCGCGCCGCTTCGTCCAGTCCGGCCGGCAATTCGACGGGCCCGGCCTGCCTGCCGCGCGCGACGACGTTGCGGGTTTGGATGTATTGCGGGCAGTTGCCGAAGCTCTGGGTAACCCGCACCGTAAGCCCGTTGTCGCGCGCAACGATCGTGCCATTGGCGCGGTTGCGCCGCCGCGTCGAGAGGTCGATTCCCAGCAGCCCGATCTCGGCGTCGGCCGCGAAGCCCGGGGCTGCGGGATCGCCGTCGCGCGGCAAGGCCTCGATGCGCAACGTCGTGGAATCCGGCGAGGCTATGAACCCGGGCACTCCGGTCAGCACGGAGGCCATCGGCCAACCCTGCGCGTCGGGCGTTGAGGTAAACAGGTGGGGAAGCGCGGAGAAGAATGCGCGGTGCTGCTCCGGCAGGAAGCGACGAATGGGCGCGATGCCGCTCTGCTGGCCGGCCAGCCTCTGCGCCGCCTGCTCGTCGGCGTTGAACGGCAGGAAGTCCATGGTAGGGCCGGCCATCACACACCCTCCTGCTTCTCGGGCACCTGGACCTTCGGATCGTACCAGGGCGCAGCGTCCGATCGCCAGATATGGACCTGCGGCCGGTCTCGGACCTCGGTGTCGAGGCAGCCCAATCGCAGCAGCACGACCGGCTGCGCCACGCGCTCCGCCATGACGTGCGAGCCACACGTGCTGCAGAAGCGGCGGAATTTTCCGGGTGAGGATTCGACCCCGCCCAGGGCATTCTCGCCGCGCAGCCAGCGGAACGCTTGCCGGGGCACGGCGGTGACCGACGAGAACGCCGTCCCGTGGGTCTTGCGGCAGGTGTGGCAATGACAATGCACGATGCGCTCGACCGAGGCATCGACCTCGTAGGCGACGGCGCCGCAGAGGCAGCTTCCCTTCAACATGTCGGTGTCCTCCTGGTTGCTCCCAAGGTAAGCCCGGGCGATTGCGACGTGAATGGCAGGAATGATAAAGTCATAATTCCAGTATTCGGAAGGATCACCCTGGACCGGCTCGACGAGTTCGCCATCTTCGTCCGCATCGTGGAGGAAGGAAGCCTGGTGCGCGCGGCCCAGCGTCTGCGCCGCTCGCCGCCGGCCATTACCCGTGCGCTGGCCGCACTCGAGGACCGCATCGGTGTGCGTCTGATCGATCGCACGACACGGCGGCTTGCGCCGACCGAGGCCGGCCGTGCGCTCTACGAGCGGGCGCGCAGCGTCGTTGCAGACTACGAGGCTGCCGCTGTGGGCGCCCGCGAAGCGCCGGTGCGCGGGCTGTTGCGCATCGCGGCGCCTGTTCAGTTCGGCCGGCGCCACGTCGCGCCGTTGGCGACACGCTTCCTCGACAAGCACGACGGTGTCGAGATCGAGCTGCTGCTCAACGACCGCAACGTCGACCTGATCGAGGAAGGGATCGACGTGGCCGTGCGCATCGGCGCGCTCGCCGATTCGAGTCTCGTCGCCCGGGCGGTCGGACATGTGCGGCGACAGTGGGTGGCAAGTCCCGCCTATCTCGCCCGCCGCGGCACGCCGAAATCGCCGGCCGATCTGGCGACGCATGAGGCTCTCCTGGGCACACAGCGCGGCGCGATGGCATGGAGCTTCGCCGGTCGTCGTCGCGGCGCGCCGCCGCATCTCGCTGGCCGGCTTCGCACCGACGATATCGAGACACGCCTGCGCATGGCGCGCGAGGGCCGTGGGATCGCGCAGTTCCTGTCGTATCAGGTGGCCGACGATCTCGCGGCCGGACGTCTCGTGCGTCTGTTGCGAGCGTTTGAGCTGCCGCCGCTGCCGGTGCAGCTTCTCACCAAGGGCCGCGCCCATCGTGCGCCGAAGATCGACGCTTTCCTCGATTACGCCGCCGGGAGATTGTCGGCTCTCCCGATCCTGCGCAAGGATTGACACACGGTCATCGCTGCGGGCAGGCTGCGCGACCCGGGGCTTGCGCAGGATCTTGCGCACGAGACTTGGATGCGCGCCGCCAGAGCCCTGTTCGATGCCGACAAGGCCGACGCGGCGATCGACACGATCGCCGGTACGTTGCCGATCCGGGTGCGCCGCCTTGCCAACCTGATGGTTGTGCTCTCGCCAAAAGGATTGCGCCGTCGGCGGCCTATTTCACGGCGACGAGGCGAATGCCGCCGAGATCGCGCCGCAGGATCAGCTCGACGAACCGCACGTAGGATTCGTGGAAGGCATCGTGTCCCATCGGCGTGCCGGCCCGGCGGGCTTCCTCGCGCAGACGTTGATACATTGCGAGCCGCTGTTCGAGGATGGGGCCCCATTCCTCGGTGAGGTCCGCGGCGGTCTGCACGCGAAAGCCGGCCTGCTTCGCGATGTCGCCGTACGACGACAATGTTTCCAGCGGCTGGATGGCCATGCCATCCCACATCAGCTTCGCATCCTCTGCCGAAAGCGGGGTGTTGGCGATCCAGTCGGTCATCGCCAGGCGCCCGCCGCTCCGCAGAATTCGGTACGCCTCCGCCAGGGCCCTGCGCCGGTCGGGCACGTGACACAGCGCCTCCTGGCTCACGACGACTTCCATGGAGCCGTCGGCCAGCGACACCTCCATCACATTGCCTTGCTGCACCCGGGCGCTGTCCTGCAGGCCGACCAGCGCAATCAGCTCCTGCGCGGCTGCGACCCTTGACGGCGTCAGTTCGACGCCGGTGACGCGAGCGCCGTAGCGATGGGCGAGATAGCGCACGGTGCCGCCGAGGCCGGCGCAGAAGTCCGCAACCTCCGTGCCGCGTCCGATCGAGGCCGCCGCTGCCAGCGCATCCGTGGCGGCGATGCCGCCATAGTGATCCTGGTCGTGCGGCCAGAGTTCTTCCGGCTTTACGTTCTCCAGATGGCCGCGCGCGGCCCGCAGCTTTGCCTTGATGATCTCGCCCGACATCGGATGGCGGTCATAGAAATAGATTGCCTGGGTGGTCGCGTCGGTCATGGGCTCCCCCGGCCGGAATTTCCCGACCCTTCATTGTTCGTTGGGGGCATCTTCCGGATCGCGCCGGAGCCGTCAAACGGTCAGTCGGGCGTGACGCCGAAACGGCGCTGCCAGAAATCGCGGGAGCGGCGTTCGCCGACGTCGCAGCCCAGCTCGTATTCCGGCCGCACGAAGCGGGTGTAGTCGTCGTCGGCCTTGACCGCACGACGGACGGTGCCGCCGCTTCCCGACTGCGCGAGTTGCAGCCCGTCGCGCGACGCGCCGAGGTCGCCGATGTCGAAGTCGTTCAAGGGGCCGATGTCGGCCACTTCCTGCAGGAGCTTCTTGCGCACGGCACGGGGGAAATCCTCGAAGCTGCGCGCGACCTCGACGAAGGAGCGCGGTCCGCCGGTGACGCAGTGCAAGTAATATTTGTCGAGGTCGTCCTCGGCGGGGAAACCGAACGGGTTGGGCCGGCCGTTCATGATTGGCAGGCCGTTGATGATGATGCGTTCCTTCAGCGCGTCGTGCCGAACCTCGGTGACCAGCCCGCCATCGTTGTTCGATCCGTCGCCCGAGATGTCGAGGACCTTGCGCTCGGCCTCATAGGGACTGCGGCCATACATCGGAATGGCATAGCGGATGGCGCCGCTGATCGAGGTCCGGCGCGAGATCGAGATCGGTGCGTCGGCGAGACGGCGCGTGAAGGCGGCGATCGCAGCCTCGGAATCGAGCAGGGTCCAGTCGACCAGCAGCTTCTGGATCCAGGCGTCCGACCATTCGAAGTAGGCTACGGCGATGCGGCCGTGGTTGCCGCCCAGGATCGCCTTGACGATGACGGGGTCGCCGAACGCCTCGATATAACCCCGGCGTTGCAGCCTGGCTTCGTCGGGGTCGATGCTGCCGGAGATGTCGATGGCGAGCACCAGCGCGAGGTCGACTTCCTTGCGCTCCTGTGCCGCTGCCGGCAGTGCCAGCAGAAGAAGGGCAATCAGACCAACCAGTCGGGCCACGGCGACCTCCGCGTTCGGTTACCCTTCAGAGGCAAGAACCATACCGCCCGTCGAGCGCTCGTGTCAGCCCGCCACTGGACGGGTGGTGGCGGCGGTCGCTAGCCTCTGCGGCAAGACCAATGGAGGACGTTCAATGGATCTGGCACTCAGCAGGGAAGATGAAGACTTCCGCAGCGAGGTTCGACGTTTCCTCGACGAGAACCTGACCGACGATCTGCGGGAGGCCGGGCGCAAGACCGGCGGCGTGTTCGCTGATTTTGCAGCCGGGATGCGCTGGCACAGGATTCTGGCCCGCCGAGGCTGGTCGGCGGCCTCGTGGCCCAAGGAACATGGCGGCACCGGCTGGAGCGCGACCCAGCGCTACATCTTTAGCCGTGAGTGCGTCGCAGCCGATGCGCCCCGTGTCTTCTCGATGGGCCTGCGCATGGTCGGTCCGGTGATCATGAAGTTCGGCACGCCGGAGCAGAAGGCCAGATATCTGCCGCGCATCGTGTCCGGCGACATCACCTTCTGCCAGGGCTATTCGGAGCCGGGCTCGGGCTCCGACCTCGCCAGCCTGAAGACCCGTGCGGAGCGGGACGGCGACGATTACCTCATCAACGGCACCAAGATCTGGACCACGGGGGCGCACGTTGCCGATCACATGTTCTGCCTCGTCCGCACGTCCACCGAGGGCAAGCCGCAGGACGGCATCTCCTTCGTCCTGATCGATTCGATGACGGCGCCGGGCCTCAGTGTTGCGCCGATCGTCACCCTGGCCGGCGACCACGAGGTCAACCAGGTCTTCCTCGACAATGTCCGCACGCCGGTGGCCAACCGAATCGGGCCGGAGAACGCCGGCTGGACGGTCGCGAAGTATCTCCTCGAATTCGAGCGCGGCGGCGACGCCTACACCCCTAATCTCTATGCCCGCATCGACGACGTGAAACGTGTCGCCCGCGAAGAGGCGGCCGACGGGTCGGGGCGGCTGATCGAGGATCGCGGCTTCGTCGAGCGGCTGGCTGAGGCCGAGATGGAGACCCAGGCGCTGGAGATGATCGAGATGCAGGTCCTCTCCGACCTCAGTCGCGGCCGTAATCCCGGCGCCGTCTCTTCCGCAATGAAGATCAGGGGCAGCGAAACCTTGCAGAAACTCGACCATCTCGGTGTCGAGGCGCTGGCCTGGTATGCCGCACCGTTCGAGCCCGAGGCGCGTGAGATCGGCCACAACGAGACGACCGTCACGCCGGACTGGGGCATCAGCGCCATGCCGCTCTATCTCAACAACCGCGCCTCGACGATTTACGCCGGTTCCAACGAGATTCAGCGTAACATCATCGCCAAGGCGGTGCTGGGACTGTGAGCGTGCCATCAGGGGCTTGTAAGCCCGCAATTCACTCCACATTTGTAGGGCTATGACAGATCCTTATTCCGTCCTGGGCGTGCCAAAGACGGCTTCCGAGGACGACATCCGCAAGGCGTTCCGCAAGCTCGCCAAGAAGCATCATCCCGACCTCAATCCCGGCGACAAGGCATCCGAGGCCAAGTTCAAGGAGATCGGACAGGCCAACGACATTCTCTCCGACAAGGAGAAGCGCCGGCGCTTCGACGCGGGCGAGATCGACGGCACCGGCCAGGAAATGCCGCCGCGCGGCTTCTATCGCGACCAGGCAGGCGGCCGCGGCGGCAAGTACGAACATGCCGGCGGCCACGAATCCTTCGTCGACATGGGCGGCATTTTCTCCGAAATGTTCGGCGAGCGCCGCGGCTTCAATGGTGGCGGTGGTCCGGGCCCCGGCGGCTTCGACATGGGCGGGATGCCGGTCACCTACAGTTTGCGCGTGCCGTTCCTGGTGGCCGCGCGCGGCGGCAAGCAGCGCGTCACGCTGCCCGACGGCAAGACGCTCGACATCGACGTGCCCGAGGGCACGAGCGATGGTCAGACCCTGCGTCTCAAGGGCCAGGGCATGCCCGGCACGCAGGGTCGCCCGGCCGGCGATGCCTATGTCGAGATCCACGTCGATCCGCACGCCTTCTTCCAGCCGCGCGACAACGACATCCACGTCGATCTGCCGGTCACGGTCACGGAAGCGGCGCTGGGCGGCAAGGTGAAGGTGCCCACGGTAGGCGGCGCGGTGATGCTGAACGTGCCGGCCGGTTCGAACACCGGCACGTCGCTGCGGCTCAAGGGGCGCGGCCTGCTCGACCGCAAGTCGGGCCAGCGCGGCGACCAGTATGTGAAGCTGAAGGTCGTCTTGCCCGAGACGGCGGACGACAAGCTGAAAGAGTTCCTGGAGAGCTGGGAGGCGGGTCGCGCCTACGATCCGCGCAAGGAGATGGAGCAGTTCACATGACGACGCTGGACGAACTGCTGCGCGAGCACGGGCGACTGACCGAAGTCCATGTCGAACGCTGGGTGGCGCGGGGCCTGCTGCGCCCGGCCGGGGCGGGCGATGGCTGGCGCTTCGAGCAGATCGACGTGGCGCGCGCCCGCCTGCTGGGCGAGCTGGTCGACGAGCTGGGCTTCGACGACGAGTCGGTGGAGACGGTGGTCGACCTGGTCGACCAGGTGCACACGTTGCGCCGCCAGCTCGACCTGCTGGGGCATGCCATTGCCGAGCAGCCCGCCACGACGCGCGAGGCGATCGCGGTGGCACTCGACCGCCTGGCGCGGCGCTAGCCTCAGGCGGCGGCTCGGCCGAGGCCGCGCATGGTCTCGAAGTAGCGGGCGATTGTGCCGGGCCTGGCGGACGCGACGCCGCCCACGATCGTGTCGCGCACCGGCCCGTAGCCCACGAAGCCCAGGATGTTGCGTTTCAGGTTCTTCACCGCGTGCGCGCGGAAGTACCAGCGGTATACGATCGCCGGCATGCCCATGGTGACGACGATCCTGGCGCTCCGTCCGCCGAGATGCTTCTGCGGAAAGCCGCTGGGGCGATAGGCGAAAGCGAAGCCCGGCCTCAGCGTCTGCTCGAAGAAGCCCTTGAGCAGGGCCGGCATGTCGCCCAGCCACAGCGGGAAGACGACCACCAGATGTTCGGCCCGTAGGATCGACTCCTGCGCGGCGGTGATGTCGGGCGGGGCCGTGCCGGCCTCGAATTCGGCCTGGGAGCGGAGCAGGTCGAAACGCAGCGCGCCTATGTCTAGTCGTTCGACCGTGTGGCCGGCCGATGCGGCACCCTCGGCATAGGCGTCGGCGAGGGCGCCGCACAGCCCCTTGCGGGTGGTGTCGGGATGGCCGTTCAGAAGGAGGATGCGTGAGCCCATGCGCGCCACGCTCGCATGGCGACGCCATCCATCCCTTGATGTGGATCAGGCAGGATCGCTCATTCAGGCTGGACGCCGGCGCGCTTCACGGCGTCGCCCCAGGCGGCGCAACCGGTCTTCAGGATCTCGGTCATCTCTGCGGGTGTCGTACCCGTGGCGATCAAGCCCATGTCGAGCAGCTTCTCCTTGCCCTCCGGGGTCTGAACCAGCTTGCGAATCTCCGCGCTCAAGCGCTCGACGATCTCCTTGGGCGTACCGGCCGGCGCCATGACGCCGTTCCAGCCCGTCAGGTTGATCTTGTAGCCGGCCTCCTCGAAGGTCGGCACGTTGGGCAGGCGGGGCCAACGCTGGGCGGACGTCACCGCGAGCGGGATCAGCTTGCCGCCCGCGATTGCGCCGCCGCTGGCGGCGAGATCCTGGATGGTCATCGGGATGTGACCCGCCACCGTGTCCTGCACCGCGGGGCCCGCGCCCTTGTACGGCACGTGGGTCATGTCGAGTTTTTCGGCCTGGTTCAGCATCTCGCCCCAGATGTGCGAGGACGAGCCGTTGCCGAACGAGGCGAAGTTGACCTTGCCCTTGCGCTCGTTGGCCCAGGCGACGAATTCCTTCACCGACTTCACCCCGAGCGTCGGCGGCACGACCATGGCGAGCGGCGCGAGGCCATGCTGTGTCACCGGCATGAAGTCCTTGAAGCCGTCATAGGGGATCTTCTTGTAGACATAGGGGTTGATGCACATCATCGACGAGTTCACGTAGACGAACGTGTAGCCGTCGGCCGGCAGGTTCTTGACGATCTCCATGCCGACCATGCCGTTGGCGCCAGGCTTGTTGTCGACGATCACCTGCTGCCCCAGAACGCCGGACAGTTTCTCGGCGAAATAACGGGACACGACATCGGTCTGGCCGCCCGGCGGATAGGGTGCGACCAGCTTGATGGGCTTGTTGGGCCATGCTGCCTGGGCAAAGGCCGACGAGGCAAACAGTAACAGCGCGCCTGCGAGCGCGACGGCGGACTTCTTGGACATGCGTTTCTTCTCCCTTCGCGCGACCTTAGCGGGGGAGAAACGCACTGCCAATCGTCACGACGCGGCGAGCTTCACCGGAATCTTGAGGTAGCTCTGGCCGTTTGCATCGGGCGGCGGCAGATGGCCCGCCCTGATGTTCACCTGAACCGAGGGCAGGAGCAGCACGGGTGCCGCCAGCGTGGCGTCGCGCTTGGTCCGCATCGCGACGAACTCGGCCTCGGTCACGCCGTCATGCACATGGACGCTGCGCGCCCGCTCCTCGGCCACGGTCGTCTCCCAGGCATACCGGTCGCGTCCGGGCGCCTTGTAATCGTGGCAGATGAACAGGCGCGTTTCTGGAGGCAGGGACAAGAGCCGTCGGATCGAGCGATAGAGGGTGGCCGCGTCGCCGCCCGGAAAGTCGGCGCGGGCGGTGCCGTAGTCGGGCATGAAGATCGTGTCGCCCACGAACACGGCCTCCCCGATTCGATAGGCGACGTCGGCCGGCGTGTGGCCGGGCAGGTGCATCACCTCGATGCGCAGGTTGCCGAGCGGCAGCGTCTCGCCGTCCGCGACGAGCCGGTCGAACTCGCGCCCATCCTCACTCACGTCCGTGGCGTTGAAGACCTTCTTGAATATCTTCTGCACGTCGCGAATGTGCTCGCCGATGACGACCTTGGCGTCCGTCCGCTTCTTCAGGAACGGCGCTGCCGTCAGATGATCGGCATGGGCATGCGTTTCCAGGATCCAGTCGACCGAGGCTTGACGTTCCCCAGCCTTCACGAGGACGCCCTCCGCCGAGCCGGTCGAAGCCTTTCCGGACTTGTGGTCGTAGTCGAGCACCGGGTCGACGATGGCGGCACGGCGCGTCTCGGGGTCGGTCACCAGATAGGTCACCGTATAGGTCGCCTCGTCGAAGAAGGCGTCGATGATGGGGTGGATCATGAATTCCTCCGTTCTCTTGTTGACAAATATATTAGCAATAGCTAAATTAGCAATACCTAAAATGAAGACGAAGCAAACCATCGATCCCAAGGCGTTTCAGGCGAAAGCCGGCGAAGTGGCAGCCATCCTGTCGGCGCTCGCGAACGACCGCCGCCTTCTCATCCTCTGCAAGCTCGTGGAGGTAGGCGAGGCGACCGTCGGTACGCTCGCGGCCGAAGTCGGCCTGTCGCAGTCGGCGCTCTCTCAGCATCTCGCACGCATGCGGGAGGAGGGGGTCGTCGCCTTCCGGCGCGAGGCCCAGACCATCTGGTACCGCATCGGAGACGACCGGATCGAGACGTTGCTGTCGACGCTTCATCGACTCTATTGCGCGGACTGAATGCCCGCGCGGAAAGGATCCATCATGTCCCTGCCAATCATCGATGCCGCCAAGGCGCGGCAGCTCATCGCCGAAGGCGCCGTCCTGGTCGACGTACGCGAGGCCGACGAAAGGGCGCGCGAGCACATTCCCGGCACGCAGCATGCGCCGCTCTCCAATCTGCGTCCGGTCGAAGCGCCTGGCGCGAAGGCGGTCATCTTTCATTGCCGCTCCGGCGCCCGCACCGGCGCCAACGCCGCCCGTCTCGGCGAGGCGGCGGGATGCCAGGCCTACCTGCTGGAGGGCGGGCTCGAAGCGTGGAAGCGCGCCGGGCTGCCGGTCTCGGCAGACAGGAGTCAGCCGATCGAGATCATGCGGCAGGTCCAGATCGTGGCCGGCAGCCTGGTCGTGCTGGGGATCGTCCTCGGCCTCTGGATCGCGCCGCCCTTCCTCGCCGTCTCGGCCTTCGTGGGCGCCGGTCTCGTCTTTGCCGGCAGCACCGGCTGGTGCGGCATGGCCAAGCTGCTGGCCCTGATGCCGTGGAACCGGGCGGTTCGAAAGGCGCTGGCGTGATGTTCACTCCGATCGCGGCGCTCGCCTCGGGCGGAGTGATCGGCCTGGTGCTCGGCTTGATCGGGGGCGGCGGCTCCATCCTCGCGGTGCCGCTGCTGCTCTACGCCGTCGGCATGCCCTCTGCCCATGTGGCCATCGGCACCGCCGCCTTCGCCGTCGCCGTCAATGCGGCCGCCGGGCTCGCGATGCATGCCCGCAAGGCGCCGATCCGCTGGCCCTGCGCCATCGTGTTCAGTCTTGCGGGCGTCGGCGGTGCCTTCGCGGGTGCCGCGCTCGGCAAGTCTATGGACGGCCAGAAGCTCGTGGCGCTGTTCGGCGTCCTGATGATCGTCGTCGGCCTGATGATGCTGCGGCCCAAGGACAGGGGCGGGCACCAGTCGGCATGGCTCACGCGCGAGAACGCCGCGCACATGCTGCCGCGACTGGTCGTGTTGGGCGCGGGCGTCGGCCTGCTGTCGGGCTTCTTCGGCATCGGTGGCGGCTTCCTGATCGTCCCGGGCCTCATCCTGGCGACCGACATGAAGCTGGAGGATGCGACCAGTGCATCGCTGGTCGCGGTGACCGCTTTCGGCATGACGGCAGCGGCGAGCTATGCCTGGTCGGGACTGGTCGACTGGCAGATTGCGGGGCTGCTGGTCGCGGGCGGTGTGGCCGGGGCGGTGGCCGGGACGAAGGCCAACGCCGTCCTTGCCCGCCGCAAGGGCGCTCTCACCCTGCTGTTTGCCGTCTTCGTCATCCTCGCCGGCCTCTATGTCGGCGGCCGCGGTCTCTTCGACCTGCTGCAGGCTTGATCAACCGCGCTGCAGAGCCTTCCAGATCCGGTGCGGTGTCAGCGGCATGTCGATGTGCCGGACACCCAGCGGTCGCAGCGCATCGAGGATCGCATTGGCCAGCGCTGCCGGCGCTCCGTTGGTCGGCAACTCACCGACGCCCTTGAAGCCCAGCAGGTTGTTGGGCGACGGCGTGATGATCGTCTCGATCTGGAGCGGAGGCACGTCGTCGGCACGCGGCACGGCATAGTCCATCAAGGTGCCGGTCAGCAACTGGCCGCTTTCCTCGTCGTAGAGAGCCTCTTCCATCAGCGCGTTGCCGAGTCCGTGCACGATGCCGCCATGCATCTGGCCGTCGAGCAGGCGCGGATTGACGATCGGGCCGCAATCGGCGACGGCCAGGAACCTTTCGACGCGCGTTGCGCCGGTCTCGGGATCGACTTCGACCTCGCAGATCATCACCCCGGTCGGGAAGGACTCCATCGTGTCGGCAAACACCGCGTCGCCGTCGAACGGCTTCCAGGCGGCCAGTTCGAACAGGCCGATGCGCCTGTCGGTGCCCACGACCTCGAAAGTGCCGTCGCGATAGGCGATGTCCGCGGGCGACGTCTCAAGCCGCTCGGCGGCGAGATCGCGACCGCGCTGGATCAACACGTCGGCCGCGCGCTTCAGGGTCGTGCCGCTGATGATAGTCGACGACGACCCGCCGGTGCCGCCGCCGCGCGGAATGCTGCGTGTGTCGCCCTGGCGGATCTCGATGCGCTCGACCGGAACGTCGAGCGCGGCGGCCAGGATCTGCGCAAACACAGTCTCGTGGCCCTGGCCCTGGCTCTGCGAGCCGACCCGCGCGACCAGGCGGCCGGCCTCGGCGTTCACCACGACATGCTCGTCGGCGATGCCACCGGTGCCATGCAGGTGGCAGGAAAAGCCCAGCCCGCGCCGCTTGCCCGTGGTTTCGCTTGCGGCGCGGCGGGCCGTGAAGCCCGCTTCGTCGGCGGCCGTCAGCGCCGTCTCGAACAGCCTCGTGCAATCGGCGGCGTCGTAGGTGTAGCCGCTTGCCGTCGCGTAGGGCATCTCGTCGGGGCGCAGCAGGTTGAGACGTCGCAGTTCGACCGGGGTGCGGCCGGTCTCGTGCGCGGCGAGGTCGACCAGGCGCTCCAGCAGAAACAGTGCCTCGGGCTTGCCCGCGCCGCGAATGGCGTCGACCGGGACGGTGTTGCTGAAGACGCAGTCGAAGTCGACGCGGATCGCGGCAATGCGGTAGAGGCCGGAGATGACCTTGGCGAGCCCCGTGGTCGGGATGGTCGGGGCGAACATCGAGACGTAGGCGCCGTAGTTGGCCTGGGCTTTCACGCGCAGGCCGATGAAATTGCCATCGCCGTCGAGCGCGAGATCCGCCGTGGCGACGAGGTCGCGGGCATGGCTGTCGGCCAGCGCCAGTTCCGCGCGCTCGCAGGTCCAGCGCAGGCCGCGCCCGAGCTTGCGCGTGGCCCACGCGATCAGCGTCGATTCGGCGTAGATCGGGTACTTCGGCCCGAAGCCGCCGCCGACATCCTCGGTGATCAGTCGCAGCTTTTCCTTCGGGACGTGGAGCACTCGCTCGCACATCAGCCGGTGCGGGACCTGTACGCCCTGAGATGAGAAGGTGACGGTGACGAGATCGTCGCTGGCGTCGTAGTTCGACCAGGCGGCGCGCGTCTCCATGTAGTGCACGATCTGGCGCGGCGAGCGGATGGACAAGGTCGAGACATGCGCGGCGCGCGCGAACGCAGCCTCCGTCGCGGCGCCATCACCCTTGCCCCACCGGCACATCAGGTTGCCGGGAACGTCGTCATGTACGAGAGGCGCATCCGGGGCGAGCGCTTGCGCCGCCGTCACGATGGCGGGAAGGACCTCATAGTCGACATCGAGGGCCTCGGCGGCGTCGCGCGCCTGGTCGATCGTGCCGGCCACGATCATCGCCACGATGTCGCCGACATGGCGCACCTTGCCGACCGGCATGGGCAGATGCTCCGGCTCGCGATGGCGGTTGCCGGCTTCGTCCTTGATTTCGCTGATGGCCGGCAGGTGGCCGATCTTGTCGGCCACGAGATCCCGGGCCGTATAAATTGCCACGACGCCCGGTGACGCGAGGGCCGCCGCCGCATCGATGCCCAGGATCCTGGCATGCGCATGCGGCGATCGCAGGAACAGCACGGCAAGGGCTTCGGCCGGGGCGGTATTGTCGGTGTACCGCCCGCGGCCGGTCAGGAACCGCTGGTCCTCACGACGCGTGATCGACTGGCCGAGCTTGAGTGGCGCGTTCATCGGGGCAGGGCGGGCAGAAAAGGGGCGCTGTGCCGAACTGGAGAGGTTATTGTCTTTCTTGCCACCAAATGCCCTCAGTCGTTCGTTAGCGAGCATCATACACCGGTTTCGACGGCCAGCATCGACGATGAAATTTCGGGTTTGGATCAAGTCTGCCGTGGCGGCGGCCCTGGGGCTGCACTGCTTCGCTTTCCTCGCCCAGGCGCAATCGCCGGCCGATCGGACGACGCTTGGTCGGGCCCTCGAGCTGGTCGACGCGCATCTCGACAAGGCGCAGCGCGAGACGAATGCCGAGCTGAAGCGGCGGCTGCAGATCGAGAGCTATCTGGCGCTCCTCTCTCTGCCGTCGGCCCACCGCCCGTACGAGGCCGCCGACAGGCTGCGGGCGATCGACGAGGCGCTGGCGGAGAACTCCGCCGCAGCTGATCGCGAAGTCATCGAAGTCGGCCTGGGCGCGGCCAGGGCCCTGGCGGAGGAGCGCGACGACCTGCAGCGCATCTTCCTGCTCGACCGGCAGTATTCCGGCCTGTCGTCCGGCGAGGGCGTCAACCGGCAGTATTTCCTGCAGCTGATGCGCGCGAACGACGCCGAGGCCATGAGCTGGTTCTTCCTGTCGATGCAGCCGGGCGTCGGCGAAGCCGCGGGAATCGTCAATCGCAGCGTCGGCATCGACTGGCTGTGCCAGCATGGCCACCGGTCCCTCGCAAGGCAGGTCGCAACGCGCCTGAGTGCGCCCGAACTCGATGCCGCAATGGGTCTGAGGCTGGCCGATCTCGGGGCCGCGACCGAGGCCGAGCAGCGCGCGGGCGGCAGCATGACCCAGATCACGCGCCGCGCCCCGGCAGGTCCGGAGATCCTCACGCGACTCGCCGTCGTGGCCAGCCGGCGGGGCGACAGTGCCGAAGTGCAACGCCTCGTCCGCAAGGTCATCGAGGCGGTCGAACCGCGGCAACTTTCCCCCGAACGCCGCGTGTCGGTGGACTATGGCACCTGCGACTGGACGCTGGAGCGCGGCTTCGCGCGGCGCTGGCAGGCGCGTAGCGTCTACTGGCAGTCGGCCTTCAAGCTGACGGCGCAACCGGGCGGCACGACGGTGGGGCAGCCTTATCTCGTGGCTCTCGCGGAAGCGGTGGCCGGGGCGACCGCCGGACCTCCGTCGATCGAGCTGATCGAGCAGCTGATCGCCATCTTCGACAAGAGCGCGCGTGAGAACGGCATCGATCTCACCAATGCCGCGATCCTCGCGGCCGATGTGCAGACCGATCTCGCGCGTCGCAACAATGCGCCTGCGCTCGCCTGGTACGGGGCGCGGCAGTCGCTGATCCTCGCCCGCGTGGCAGCCGGTGGGACGATCGATGACGCGGCAGCGAATGCGCTGAGCCTGGACTGGGCCGTATCCTTCCTGGCGACCTATCCGCGGGCCGCCCTTGCCGGACGGCTGGTCAACCTTGCGGAGCCCGAACGGCAGATCCTGGATCGGATCAATCCCAAACTGCGGGCGCAACTCCAGCTCATCGCTCTGGTGCTCGAAGGCAATGCGGTCGATGCCCGGGCGCTCATGGAATCGGAGCGGGCCGCGGTCGAGCTCGATGGCGGTCCCATCGTTCACATCGTCGAAGCACAGCAGAATGCCGGGCTGACGGGCCGGGCAGCAGCGGCGCTCGATGCCTATCTCCACGTATTTCCGGGCAAGGACCTTCCGGCGCTCCGGCTTCTGCTGCTGCAGGGGCGGGTCGACAAGGCGAAGGCGATGCTGCGCGACTTCGTGGCCGGCAGCGCGGGCGCATTTGGCGTCTCCGACATCTTCGTCGGCGTCATGCTGCTGCGCGAGCTGGGCGACCGGACCGATGTCTCGTCGCTCGTGGGTCTGCGCCAGGGAAGCGACGTTCAAGAAAGCAGCCGGCGACTGGTCGAGGTGGTCGATGCGCTCGCCTGGGAGGGCGCCGCGGGTGAGATCGAAGCCGCCACCCGCCAGCTTCCGCGCGAGCTGGCGCAGTTGCCTGCGAAGGACGCCGCTTGCCTGCGCGACACGCTGCAGGGATTGCTGGCCGTCGCCCTGGCACGGCGCGGCGAACTGGAGGCCGGATTCCGCCTGGTCGAAGGTCGCAGCCTTGACCGGCGCCAGTTCTGCTGGGTCGGCAAAGGCTATGACAGCAAGCCGATCTTCGATGTCCGTTTCCTGGTCCAGGAGTGGGTCCGGCGCGGCCACGCGGCGCCGTAGCTCACGCGAGACCCTCCGAGATCTCCTATCTCGAGTTGACCAATCCACCTCACATTGGGGAGGCGTGCGGGGCGCGCCTCGGTTCGACGCGCTCTGAAGGGCTTAAGCCGCCAGCGCGTCGCTGATCACCTTCAACGCGCTGTCGATGTCAGCGCGGTTGACGTCGAGATGGGTGACGGCGCGGATGCGGTTGCCTGCCGCGGTGCCCATGCCGACACCACGCTCCTTGCAGGCTTCGACCAGCCGCAGCGGTGTCCAGCCGGGCTTGTTCACCTCGAAGAAGATCAGGTTGGTCTCCATGCGCGGCACGTCGATCTTCAGGCCCTTGATGTTGGCGATGCCTTCCGAGAGATGGCGGGCGTTGTCGTGATCCTCGGCCAGGCGGTCCCAATTGTGTTCGAGCGAATAGAGAGCGGCGGCGGCGATGATGCCGGACTGGCGCATCGAGCCGCCCAGCATCTGCTTCTGACGCCAGGCTTCCTTGATGAACTCCTTCGAGCCCGCCAGGCTGGCGCCGACCGGCGCGCCCAGGCCCTTGGTGTAATCGAGCCACAGCGAGTCGACGCAGGCGGCGTAGTCGCTTGCCTTGACGCCCGATTGCACGCAGGCATTGGCCAGACGCGCGCCGTCCATGTGCACGCTGAGGCCCGCGCCGCGGGCGACCTTGGTGACGCCCTGCATGGTGGCCAGCGGCCACACGGTGCCGCAGCCGCCGTTCGACGTGTTCTCGATCGACACGAGCCGCGAGCGCGGGGCGTTGCGGCTGGCGGGATCGCGCAGGGCTTCCTTGACCTGCTCGCCGGTGAACACGCCGTAGGGGCCGTCGACCATGCGGATCATGACGCCGGCATTGGCGGCGGTGCCACCGGCCTCGGCGTTGATGATGTGGGCAGTGCGGTCGGCGATGACCTCGTCGCCCAGCCGGCAGTGGACACGGATGGCGATCTGGTTGCCCATCGTGCCGCTCGGCAGGAACACGGCGTCTTCCTTGCCGAGAAGCTCGCAGATGCGGTCGCGCAGGCGGTTGACGGTCGGGTCTTCCATCTTCTGCTCGTCGCCGACGTCGGCGTCGGCCATCGCTTTGCGCATGCCGGAGGAGGGCTTGGTCTTGGTGTCGCTGTAAAGGTCGATGAAACGATTTTGCATGGCGTGTCCTGATCTCCTGCGCCACCATAACGGCAATCGCCAGAGGGAGGAAACATGAGCCAGTTTACGGCCGAACCCACAGCTTCGGTATTACCGGAGGAACTGCTCTATGGCGTCGACGGCGCCATCGCGACCGTCACGCTCAATGCGCCGCAGCGCATGAACACGATTTCCGGCCCGATGCTCAGGCAGCTCACCGAGGCGCTGGTGAAGGCCAACGAGGACCGCGCCGTGCGCGTGGTGATCCTGACCGGAACGGGCCGCGCCTTCTGCGCCGGGCTGAATCTCGAGGCGCAGAGCAAGGGCACCGACAATCTGAGCGTCGGGTCGGGCGCCACGCCGACCAATATCGACCTGCGCAACACGCCGCCGCCCGTCCTGCACGCGATGGACAAGCCGGTCATCTGCGCCCTCAACGGATCCGCGGCCGGCTATGGGCTCGATCTGGCGCTCGGCGCCGACATCAGGGTGATGGCACAATCGGCCAAGCTCGCCGCCTCCTATGCCAAGCGCGGCGTCCTGCCGGAATCCGGCGGCACCTGGTACTTGCCGCGCATGCTGGGCTGGGCGAAGGCCGCCGAGCTGATCTTCACCGGCCGCACCTTGAGCGCCGCGCAATCGCTGGAAATCGGCCTGGTCAACAAGGTCGTGCCGGACGCGGACGTCATGGGCGCCGCCCGCGAACTCGCGCTCGAGATCGCCGCCAATGCGCCTCTCGCCATCCAGGCGGCCAAGCGCATGATGCGCATGGCGTGGAACGAACCCTTCAACGAGCACGTCCATCACGTCTTCCTGCAGCTCCTGCCGCTGATGCAGACCGACGACATGAAGGAGGGCATCAAGGCCTTCCTGGAAAAGCGCGACCCGCACTTCACCGGCCGGTAGCGGATGCACAAGGACTGAAGCCGATGGCTTCAAAAGGGCGATTTTCCCGACGAAGTTCGTTAATCTCACGTCGCAGGCAAAACGCCCGCAGTTGGAGTCAGAGTGATGATGATCAGGACCTTTGCAGCAACGACAGTGGCCCTCTTGCTGGCCGCCGGTGCGGCACAGGCCGAGCCGGTCGTCTACACGTGGACGGGGTATGGAGCGAATGTCCCCGGCAGCGGCAAGTGCCCGACCTACAAGATGGTGATCGACATCACGGTCGATGGTGACGCGGTCAAGGGCATGTTCCGGCAGGAAGGTCGCCCCGAGCGCACGTTCGAGACGACCCTCGGCAAGAACGGCGCCCTCAAGACCGCGGCCATGGTGGGTGGCGGCGGCATGATGGACGTCATCGGCCAGATCAAGAACGGCGATTCCAGGATCAAGCTCGACGGCTACTGCATCTTCGAAGGCAAGCTGGCCAAGAAGTAGTCGTCAGCCCATCACGATGGCCACGCGGCCGGTGACGCTGCGCTCGAGCAGCGCGCGCATCGCCTGCGGGGCTTCGGGCAGGGCAAAGGTCCGGTCGACATGCGGACGGCAAAGGCCCTGCTCGCACCAGCCGCGAATCCGCTCCGCCAAAGCGAAGGTGCGATGCGCTTCCTCGAAACGCGCATCGTGCGGGCTCCAGCCGACGTAGTAGCCGTAGTTGAAGCCCATCACGGCCAGGGTCTTCACCAGAAGGATGTTGGCCGGGATCTGAGGAATGGTGCCGCTGGCGAAGCCGATGGGACAGATGCGTCCGCCCACGGCCATGCACCGCAGGGATTGCGCGAAGACATCGCCGCCGACCGGGTCGTAGACGCGGTCGGCGCCGCGCCCGCCGGTGATCTTCAGCACCTCTTCCCGGAAATCGGTCGCGCTGTAGTCGATCACATGGTCGGCACCGTGCGCCCTGGCGAACGCCGTCTTGCGCGCGCCGCCCGCGGTGGCGATCACCGTCGCGCCCAGGATCTTGCCGATTTCGACTGCCGCCATGCCGACGCCGCCGGCCGCCGCATGAACCAGCAAGGTGTGACCGGGTTGCACGTCCAGCGCCTCGGGCCAGGTCAGAGCTCCGGCTGACGTCGGGTAGGAGATGGCGAGCTGGATCGCCTCGACGAAGCCGACAGTGTCGGGTTTCGGGAAGACGTTGACCTCATGGGCCACGACTTCCTCGGCAAGTCCGCCCCAGTCGAGCACGGCCACGACCTCGTCGCCGACCTTGACGCGCGTGCAGGCGGGATCGACCTCCGTGACGACACCCGAGGCTTCGGTGCCGGGCGCAAAGGGAAAGGGCGGCCGCCGCTGGTACTTGCCCGCGATGATCAGGGTCGTGGCGAAACTGACGCCGGCCGCGCGCACCGCGATGCGCACCTGACCGGATTTCAGCGGCGACGACTCGACCTCTTCCAGTCGCAGATCGTCGGGGCCGCCCCAGTGGCGGCAGATCATGGCTCGCATGTCTCTCCTCAGCTCAGCTTGACCGGCAGGGCCTTGACGCCGCGCAGGATCAGCGAATCGTGCCACTCCGGCTCGCCGCCGCATAGCCTGATCTGCGGCTGCCTTTCGCAAAGCCGAACGGCGGCGATCTGCGCCTCAAGCCGTGCCAGCGGTGCGCCCAGGCAGAAGTGTATGCCGTGGCCGAAAGTCAGGTGCGGGTTCTGCAGCCGGCCGATGTCGAACCGCTCGGGATCGGCACAGGCTTCGGGATCGCGATTCGCCGAATTCATGAAGGCGAAGACACGCTGGCCTGCGCGAATGGTCTTGCCGCCCATCTCGAGGTCGGCGGCGGCAACACGGGCGAAGGCGCCCGAGGGGCCGTCGTAGCGCAGGAACTCCTCGACCGCCGTTTCGGCCAGGGCCGGCTCGGCAATCAGCCTTTCCCATTGATCGCGATGCTTCATCGAATGGAGGAAGCCGTTGCCGATCAGATTGCTGGTGGTTTCGTGCCCTGCGAACAGGAGGAGAATGCAGGTGCCGATGATCTCGTCCGTCGTCAGCGCGTCGCGGTCGTCGCGTGCCAGCACGAGGTGGCTGATCATGTCGTCGCGCGGCGCCGCTGTGCGTGCCTCGACCAGGGAGCGGAAATAGTCCGACATCGCCTTGGCGCCGGATTCGGCGCGCAGATACTTGTTGCCGGCAACCTGGGCGGTGCCGATGAACAGAGCGATGTCGTCGGACCATAGCTTGACCCGCGCGAGATCGGCACGCGGCACGCCCAGCAGGTCCATGATCACGGAGGCGGGCAGGGGATAGGCGAAGTCGGCGATGTAGTCGACGGTCTCGCCGCGGCGGGCCTTGGCTTCCATGCCGTCGATCAGTTGGGCGACGATATCCTCGATGTTGGGCCGCAGGTTGGACACCGAGGTCGGCGTAAAGGCTTTGTTGAACAGCCGTCGCAGCCTCGTGTGATTGGGCGGATCGCGGAACACCATCCAGTGATTGAGATAGCGCACCAGGCTGTCGATCGAGCCCCTCTGGTACTCGGCGTTCGACTTGAAGAAGGGCGTCAGACGGTCGGCGGAGATTTGCTTGTTGTTGAGGGCCACCTGCTTCACGTCGGCATGGCGCGTGATGATCCAGGCCTTCATGGCCGGCGACCAGTGGACGGGGTCCTCTGCCCTGAGGCGCGCGAACTCCGGAAACGGGTCGGCGTTGGTCGCGGGATTGCCGAGGTCGAAGACGTAGGTCATGGGCCGAGGCTAGCGTCGGCCGATTTACCAAACAAGTGTTTGGTTGGTAGACTGGGCCATGTCCCGTGATACCCTGATGGCCGTGTCGGCCCGCCTGTTCGCTCGTGGCGGCTTCGACGCCACCTCGATGCGCGACATCGCGGGCGAAGCCGGCATGCTCGCGGGCTCGATGTACTACCACTTCCCTTCCAAGAACGATTTGATCGCGGCCGTGTACGAACAGGGCGTGACCGAGATCGGCGGCGCGGTCGATGCCGCGCTCGTGGGACTGGACGAGCCGTGGGCACGGTTGGAAGCGGCCTGTATGGCGCACCTGAAGGCGCTGCTCGCGGACAGCGCGCATGCCGCCGTCATGACCGCAGATCTCAGACAGCTCGATCCCAGGCTGCGCCGCCGGCTTGTGACGATGCGCGACGGCTACGAGCGGCGCTTTGTCGAGCTGGTCGCCACGTTGCCACTCCCCTCCGGCATTGATCGAACGCTGTGGCGCCTGCAGTTGCTCGGTGCCCTGAACTGGACGCCGACCTGGTATCGGCCGGGAAAGAAGTCGCCTGCCGCCATTGCGCGTGCATTGGTCGGCTCGCTTCGCCCGCATGTCAAAAAGCCAGGGCGACCTGTCTTCTCGGCCCCTCGGAGACGCCTCGTGAAAAGCACGTTCACGATCGCGTCGTGATTACGCGCCGGAGCTCGCCCTGCATGTCGGCGATATGGATACAGACATGGTTCGCGACGTCGCGGTGCCGACGTCGAAACCCGAAGATGTGGCGCGGCAGACGTTCGAGGCCCTGGAGGCCGGCAGGTCGGAAATCCTGGCCGACGAGGTCAGCCGCGGCATCAGGCAGAACCTGTCGACCGAACCCGGTGTCTATTTGGTGCCCCCCGCGGGCTGAGCCCACGGGCCGAAGGGTGGCATGTCCTTCGAGGGCTTCAGGGGAAAGTCGGGCGCGCGCTTTTCGAGGAACGACCTGATGCCTTCCTGCGCATCGGCGCCGGCCGCGAGATGGCCAACGCATTGCAGGTCGAGCGTCACGGCGTCGAGCGGATCCTGCGCGCCCCACATGCTCCACATCAGCCGCCGGTTGACCGCCGCCGCGACCGCCGACGAGGTCGAGGCGGCGAACTTCGCGGCCAACGCCTGAGCCGCCGCCAGCAGGTCGTCCGGTGCATGGACGGACCGGACGAGTCCCCCCTTCAAGGCCTCGTCCGCGCTGAACAAGTCGGCCGTCATGACCCATTCCTGCGCCTGCTGCATGCCGACCAGGCGCGGCAGGAACCAGCAGCTGCCGGCCTCCATGGCCATGCCGCGCTTGTTGAACACGAAGCCGATGCGCGCGGCGCTCGACATCAGCCTGATGTCCATCGGCAGGCACATGGTGATGCCGACGCCGACGGCGGCGCCGTTGATCGCCGCCACGACCGGCTTCAGGCAATTGAAGATGGCCAGGGTGATCGAGTCGCTGGCCTCGCGCTTCTGCGGCTTGCTGCCGTCGTTCCACAGCTGGAAGGCGGCGGTGCCGCCGGAAATGTCGGCGCCGGCGCAGAAGGCGCGGCCGGCGCCGGTGACGACGATGGCGCGCACCTCATCCATCGCATTCACGCGCTGGAAGAAGTCTATGAGTTCGCGGCTCATCGTGGTCGAGAAGGCGTTGAGCTTGTCGGGGCGGTTGAGCGTCACGGTCATCACGCCACCCGCGAGTTCCGTCAGCAAGGTCTCGTAGTCCATCGTCCGAAGCCCTCCCGGCCTGGTTCCGCCCAGCAAGACGGAATGTCGTTGCGTGATTCATTGGTTTGGGAAACATTCGCCGCAACACCCGCCAACCGCAATACCGGAGGAAGTCGATGCCCCACCTGATCAAGACCGTCGAAGACGGCGTGATGAAGATCGTGCTGAACCGTCCCGAGGCCATGAACGCGCTGAGCCGCGACATGATGAACGCGCTGACCGAGTCGCTCGAGGAAGCGGCGGGCAGCCGCAATGTCGGCTGCGTCGTCGTGCGCGGCGCCGGTGACAAGGCCTTCTGCGCCGGTGGCGACGTGAAGTCGATGGCGGCGGGCCGCGACCAGGACAAGACCTACGAAGACAAGGTCCACGATATCCGCGTGCGCATGCAGGTCTCCGAGCTGCTGCACGAGATGGGCAAGCCCACGATCGCCATGGTGAACGGCGTCGCGGCCGGCGCCGGCCTGTCGCTGGCCCTCGCGGCCGACATGCGCTTCGTCGGCAAGAGCGCACGCATGACGACGGCCTTTGCCAAGGTGGGCTTCTCCGGCGACTTCGGTTCGCACTATTTCCTGCACAAGCTGGTCGGCACCTCCAAGGCGCGCGAACTCTACTTCACCGCCGAGATCCTGAACGCCGAGCAGATCGAGAAGCTTGGCCTCGCGACCCGCATCGTCGACGACGCCAGTCTCGATGCCGAGACCATGGCCTTCGCCAAGAAGCTGGCGGCCGGCCCGCGCGTCGCCTGGTGGCACGCCAAGAAGAACATGAAGGTGGCGGAAGAGGGCACCCTGTCCGAGGCGCTCGACAGCGAAGCCGCGCGCATGATCCGCACCGGCGAGACTGAAGATCACAAGGAAGCGGCCCGCGCCTTCGTCGAGAAGCGCGCGCCCGTCTTCAAGGGCGTCTGAGCTTCAGCCTGGTGGCGAGGCGGGCCAGCGCGCCCGCCATGCCGTCGGGCATCGCCACCATGGCGGCGATCAGCAACACGCCATAGAGCAGCGCCGAATAGCCTTTGCCCAGCCCCGCCGTCACGTCGGGGAAGAACTGCAGGAAGAGGCCGCCCAGGATCGCGCCGCTTGCCGAGTGCATGCCGCCGATCACCAGGCCGAACAGCATCTGGACCGACAGCGCGAAATTGTAGCTCGTCGGTCCGACGAATCCGAATTGCCAGGCCGAAAGGCAGCCGGCGACGGCGAGATAGGCTCCGGCGATCCCGGAAGCCGTGGCGCGTGCCTGCGGGACGCGGACCCCCTGAGCCTCCGCGGCGAGGTCGTTGTCCCGTCCAGCGCGAAGCGCGCGGCCTGCGCGGCTGTGGATCAGATTGTGTGCCAGCCAGGTGCCGGTGCCGAGGAGCGCGAGCGCCATCAGGAAGGCCCATCGATCGTTGCTCAGCAGGTCGGTGGGCGGTGTCGGGAAATCCAGATAGAGGCCCTGGACGCCGCCGGTCCACTGCTCGATCAGCCGCCAGCGTAGTAGTTGTGGGAAGGCGATGACGACGGCGTAGGTGACGAGGGCCTGCGTCCAGAGCGAATGCGCCCCGGCAACCCGGCCGACGCCATAGCCCGCAGCGAAGCCGAGAATCGGGGCGAGGGCGAGGCCGGCATAAGGCGACAGCGGCGTGTGCGCCCCCAGCATTGCCGCGCCATAGCCGCCGATGCCGAACAGGGCGGCCTGGGCCAGGGAGAACTGCCCGCTGACGCCGCACAGGATCACCAGCCCCATCAGGGCGATCGACCAGATCGCCGCCTGCGTGAAACGGAAGACGACGAAATCCGGGAAGCAGAACGAGAGGGCGGCGGCCGCCACGAAGCCCATGGTCCATATGGTCCGCATGGCGTTACGATAGACTCCACAACAAAGGAACGGGAGCGAAGCCATGAGACTGAGGCAATGCGTCTTCGTCTGCAAAGACCTGGAGAGTTCCAGTGAAGAACTGTGCGACATCCTGGGCATCGAGGTCGCTTATCGCGATCCCGGTGTCGCCAAGTGGGGCCTGGCCAACGTCGTCTGCCCGACCGGCAACGATTTCCTCGAGATCGTGTCGCCCATGAAGGACGGCACGTCGGCTGGCCGTTACATCGACCGCCGCAAGGGCGATGGCGGTTACATGGTCATCCTGCAGGTGCCGGACGCGGTGGCCGAGCGTCAGCGCATCACCGCGCTCGGCGTCCGCGCCGTGGCCGAGAAGGACCTGCCCGAATACCAGTACACGCACTTTCATCCGGCGGACACGAACGGCGTCCTGCTGTCGCTGGACACCACTTTTGCGCCGCCGGGCGTCGATCCCGCTCTGTGGTGGCCGCCTGCCGAGAAGGACTGGCTGAAGCACGCTCGCTCGGACGTCACAAATGGCCTGGCGGGTGTCGAGATCCAGCATGACGATCCCGACGGCGCCGCCGCCGCCTGGTCGCGCATTCTCGACCGGCCGGCCGTCGACAACATCATCCGGCTCGACGGCTCGCAGATCCGCTTCGTGCCGGTCGTCGATGGGCGGGGTCCCGGCGTCTCGGCCTACGACGTGACCGTGGTCGATCGCGAGCGTGTGCTGGCCGCCGCCGAGAAGCGCGGGCGCAGGCACGGCGTGGGGCAGGTCGAAGTCTGCGGCTGTCGTATCAATCTCGTGTAAGGGCCGGAGATCAGGCACAGGCAGCAGGATCATGTTGCGCATCCGCCCCTTCGTCATGGGCCACCTGGTTTCCGCCCTCCTGGTGGGCGCCGGGGCCGGCGCGTTTGTGGCGGCCGAGGCCATGCTGATCTGCGGCGTCGGAATGCTGGCCGGCGCGGTCGTGAGTTCGCTGGTGTGCCAATGGAAGCCCGGAGTCGAGGCGCCGGCCTCACAGCTCTGGCCGGTCGCCATCCTCGCCAACCCGGTCTTTCTGGGGGCGCTCGTCTTCATGGCCCTCGACTGGCAATGCGTCGTGGGCCGCCAGCGCGGCTGGGGCTGCCTCGTCGCAGCGATGGCAATCATCGCTGCGAGTCTGTGTTTCCTGCCCCCGCTCGGCGGCCTTTTGTGGCGTAGCTGGAAACGCTCTCGCGCGCGGCCGCGCTAGGCCGCGATCGATTTGGCCAGGCGGCCGCGGATCATGGCCTCGGCCTCGCTGACGATGCGTTCGACCAGTTCCTTGCAGGTCGGGATGTCGTTGATCAGGCCCATGCAGGTGCCGGCCGACCAGATGCCGTGCTCCATGTCACCGGTCTCGTAGACGATCCTGCCTTTGGCACCGGCGACGATCGGGCCGATTTCCTGGATGGTCTTGCCTTCGCCTTCCATCTCGATGGTCTTCTTGGCGATGCTGTTGCCGTAGACGCGGCTGGTGTTGCGCATGGTGCGCAGGATCAGCGACGTGCTGCGCTCGTCGGAGGAGACGATCTTGTCCTTCACGTTCTGGTGGATCGGCGCTTCCTTGGTGGCCATGAAGCGGGTGCCCATGTTGACGCCCTCGCAGCCCAGCGCCAGCGCCGCCACGAGGCCGCGCGCATCGGCGAAGCCGCCCGAGGCGATCATCGGGATCTTGATGGCGTCGGCCGCCGCCGGCAGCAGTACGAGGTTCGGCACGTCGTCCTCGCCGGGATGACCGGCGCACTCGAAGCCGTCCATCGAGATCGCATCGACGCCAACCTTCTCGGCCGAGATGCCGTGGCGCACGGACGTGCACTTGTGGATCACCTTGATGCCGGCCGCCTGGAGCTTCGGCAGGAAGGGCTTGGGGTTGTTGCCCGCGGTCTCGACGATCTTGATGCCGGACTCGATGATGGCATCGATGTATTCGCCATAAGGCCGCGGCACGAGGGTCGGCAGTATGGTGAGGTTCACGCCGAACGGCTGGTCCGTCATTTCGCGGCAGCGCTTGATCTCCTTGCGCAGGTCGTCCGGCGTCGGCTGGGTGAGGCCGGTGAGGATGCCCAGCGCGCCCGCGTTGGACACGGCCGAGGCGAGTTCGGCGCGGCCGACCCACTGCATGCCGCCCTGCACGATCGGGTGCTTGATGCCGAACATCTCGGTGAAGCGCGTCTTGATCATCTGGCCGTTCCCCCTTGGGTGATTTTCCAAGCATTAGCGAACCGGCGCGCCGGAGGCCAGTGCACGGATCGCACCGTGGACATGCCGTCCGCAATGCGGATCAGGTGCGGTCGATGAAGGAAATCGTGTCCTCGAGCGTGGGCGCGCGCTGGCGCAGGAGGCCCGAATAAGCGCCGGCGATGTCGATGTGGTCGACCTCGGGATAGAGCTTCAGCTCTGCCTGGCCACCGGCCTTGCGCCAGGCCGCCGCCAGACGCTCGCTGTTGAAGGGCTTCACCGTCGTGTCCGCGGTGCCGTGCAGCAGCAGCAGAGGCGGCAGGGGCGCATCGGCATATTCGATCGGCTGCGTCTCGCGGCGATCGCCGCCAAAAATGTCCCTCAGCCGGCGCGAGGTGAGAGGCAGGAAATCGTAGGGGCCGGCAATGCCGATACCCCCCGGCAGCTTCATCCGGTCGACGCCGGCCGCTCCGAGATAGGGCGTGTTGGCGACCATCATGATCGCGATGTAAGCGCCCGCGGAATGGCCGGCGACGAACAGCTTTTCGCTGCCGACCTTTTGCGCCGCCCATGCCGTTGCCGCGGCGCCATCGTCGAGGAAGGCGGGGTAACGCACCTCCGGATAGACGCGGTAATCGGGAATGACGGTGGTGATGCCGCTGGCCGCGAGGGCCTGCCCGACGAACAGATAGTCGCCCTTGGCGCCGGAGTCCCAGGAGCCGCCGTAGAAGAAGATCACCGACTTGCCGTCGGGACGCGGTTGGTCAGGCGTGTAGAGGTCGAGCTTCTGCCGCGGATGGGTGCCGTAGGAGATGTCGGCATCGAGCTTGTAGCCCGAGCGCGAGACTGTCGTGTTCAGGAGCGCTGCGGGAGAGCAGCCGCCGAGCAGGCCCAGGACGCTGGCGATGAGGCCGCGACGCGCCAATGTCATGCAGAGGAGGCGAGGTCGCGCACCTGCTCGGCCAGCGCCAGCGAAGCCGTGAGGCCAGGCGATTCGATGCCGAACAGGTTGATCAGACCGCGCACGCCATGGTCGGCGGGGCCGGTGATGGTGAAATCCTGCGCCGGCGCGCCCTGCGGCACGATCTTCGGACGGATGCCGGCATAGCCGGGTTGCAGCGAGCCATCCTTGATTCCGGGCCAGTAGCGACGGACCGCGGCATAGAACTTGTCGGCGCGGTGCGGATCGACCGAATACTCGATGCCGTCGATCCATTCGACGTCGGGGCCGAACTTCGCCTGCCCACCCATGTCCACGGTGATGTGCACGCCCAGCCCGCCCGGTACCGGGACGGGATAGATGAGGCGGGAGAAGGGGGAGCGGCCGGTCAAGGTGAAATAGTTTCCTTTGGCGTAGTACGCGGTCGGAATGTGCCCGGATGGCATGCCCGCAATCTTTTTCGCAAGGGTCGGGGCATGCAGGCCGGCCGAGTTGATCAGCAGGCGGCAACGCAGGTTCATCGGCTCGGTTCCGCCGACCTCGATCTCGACGCCACCCTCCACGACGCGGCCCTGTTTCACCGGACTGTGGAAGGCGAACATCGCGCCGTGCGCTTCGGCGTCGCCCTGCAGCGCCAGCATGTATGAATGGCTGTCGACGATGCCGGTGCTGGGAGAGAACAAGGCGGCGGTGCAGTGGAGGTTGGGCTCCATCGCCATCGCCTCGGCGGCGCTGAGGAAGCGCATCCCCTCCACGCCGTTCGCTTCCGCACGGCCCTTGATCTCCGCCAGCTTCTCGCTCTCGGCCTCGTTGGTCGCCACGATCAGCTTGCCGCAATTGAGATGCGGCACGCCGTGGTCCTTGCAATAGGCATAGAGCATGCGGCGGCCGGCGACGCAGGAACGCGCCATGAGGCTGCCCTTGGGATAGTAGATCCCGGCGTGGATGACCTCCGAGTTGCGCGAACTCGTTTCGGTGCCGATGGCTTCGGCAGCCTCCACGACAATGACCTCACGGCCTGCAAGGGCCAGCGCGCGGGCGACGGCAAGGCCTACAACACCTGCGCCGATCACGACGCAGTCGACGGTTTCGAACGGGGACGAATTCATGGTCGCATGCTAGAACCGCCGCTTCTTTCAGTCACCAAGGACGGGTGTCGCATCATGGAAGGCGCGTTGGTCACGGGGGCGGGACTTCGAATCGGCCGCGCGCTGGCACTGGCGCTGGCGGCCGACGGGTTTTTCGTCTTCGTGCACTACAAGGCCTCGGCAGCCGGGGCGAGGGAGACCGTCGCGACGATTCGCAAGGCTGGCGGAAAGGCGGTTGCCGTGCGCGCCGACCTCTCTTCCGTGCGGCAGGTCGAGGCGCTGGTGGCTAAGTGCCGGGCGCGCGGCGTTCGGCTCACCTGCCTGGTCAACAGCGCCTCGCTGTTCAAGCTCGACCGCGCGCCGACGGCGACGGCGGCCGACTTCGACCTGCACATGGCCATCAACCTGCGGGCGCCGCTGCTGCTGTCCCAGGCCCTGGCGCGGCAGCTGCCGGCGAACGAGACCGGGCTGATCGTCAACGTGCTCGACCAGAAGCTGTTCAATCTCAATCCCGACTTTCTCACCTACACGCTCTCCAAGGTCGGCCTGCACGGGCTGACGACCCTGCTGGCGCAATCCTTCGCGCCGCGTCTGCGGGTGGCCGGCATCGCGCCTGGCCTGACCTTGCGCAGCGGCAGCCAGACGGATGCGCGCTTTACCGAACAGCATGCCGCCAATCCGCTCGGGGTGGGTGTGCAGGTCGACGATCTCGTGCGCGCGCTCCGCTTCATCGTGGCGACGCCGAGCTATACCGGCGACACGCTCGTCGTCGACGGCGGCGAACACCTGATCGGCCGGCCACGCGACATCGCTTTTGATACGAAGAAGAAGAAATGACCATGGCTGCCACCTCCGAGCGCCGCATCTTCATCCGAGACATGCGGCTGCAGGTTTCGATCGGCATCTACGACTTCGAACTGGCCAGGCCGCAGGCGGTGGTCATCAACGTCGAATTGGTGCTGGGGACGCCCGAGCGCGAACCCGACGACAGCATCGCCAATGTGCTGAACTACGACTTGATCCACGACGGCATCGTGGCGCTCGCCGGCAGCCGGCACTTCAACCTGCAGGAGACGCTGGTCGAGGCCGTCCTCGATCTTTGCCTCGCGCAGCCGCAGATCGCCGAAGCCCGTGTCTCGACCGAAAAGCCCGACGTCTACAAGGATTGCCGCGTCGGCTACGAGGCGGTCCGCCGTCGTTCGACGAGCTGAGCGGCGCGCTCAATGTCTCCGTCCGTCGGTGCGCTTCGGCGCGCTACCCTGGTGTTGCTGCTTGCCGCATTGATCTGGGGGTCGATGATCCCGGTGCTCGCGGCACTGACCGAGCATTACGACAACTGGCTGCTGTCCTGGTCGCGCTACATCCTGGGACTGCCGGTGCTCTGGTTCGCGGTGCTGTTGAGCAAGCCTCCGGCGGCGCCGCCGCGGCCGCTCGACTGGAGCCGGTTGCTTAAACTCGGGACGGCCATGACGGCCTTCTCGGTGCTCTACACGTTCGGCGTGGCGCATGCCCATCCGGCAACCGCGGCCATCGTGCTGATGTGCGGCCCGATCTGGGCGACGTTTCTGTCACGGGTGATGCTGGGCTCGACGACGCCCCCAGGTTTCGCGATCACGCTCTTGCTGGTCGTTGCCGGCGGCATCGTGGTGGTGGTGGGCACGCCTGGCCGCGCGGCAGGGTCGTTTGGTCTCGAAGGCGGTGAAGGCCTGCTGGTGGTCGCCCAGCTCTGCTGGAGCTGGTACTCGATCCGCGCCCAGCAATGGCTGGCCGATCGCGGCCAGATCGCCCTCTCGGCCCTGACATCGACGGTGGCCAGCGTGCTCCTGGGTGTGGTCTGCGCCGTCGTCTGGGCACTGGGTGGCCTGGTCTGGCCGACCCGGCCACCGACGCCGACCGAATGGGGCATGGTGGTCTGGATCGGCGTCCTGGGCGTGGCGGCCGCCGTGCTGCTGTGGAACACCGGTGTGTCCCTCGTTGGTGTGCCCGTCGCCTCGCTGTTCGCCAACTCCGCGCCGATTTTCGCCATCGGCCTCGCCGCCCTGATGGGACGCGAGCCGAGCTGGCTGCAGGTCGTCGGCGGCTTCATCGTCCTGGCCGGCATCGCCCAGCTCCAGATCCGCCAAACCCGCGCGGCGCGGCGATGACCAAGGGCCCGACGACGGGGCTGGACCGGCATCACATGCTGGGAGCCTTCGCCGCGATGGTGTTCGTGGGCGTGAGCTGGGGCGCCAACGTGCCCGTCTCCAAGGTCATGCTCCAGCACTTCGACCTCGTCCCGATGCTGACCGTCCGCACGGTGGCGGCCGTGGTGACATTGGGTGTGCTGTTGGTCCTGGTGGAGGGCGTCCGCAACCTGCGGATCGAGATCGGCCTGAAGCGCTTCCTGCTGATCGGCCTGATGATGAGCGGCTTCTTTATCATCTTCACCGTGGGAATCCGGTTCAGCAACCCGATCTCGGCGGCCGCGGTGCAGGTGGCAGGGCCGTTGGTGGCTGCGGCGACGGTGCGACTGATGACCGGCATGCGCTTCGATCCGGGTTTCGGCGTGGCCTTGGCGCTCACCGTGACGGGTGGGGCCATTCTGGCGGCCGGCAGCCTGTTCGGGCGAGGTTCACTGACCTTGGGCGGCGGCGAGATCATCGTGCTGCTCTCCAACGCCCTTTGGACAGTCTACAGCCTGAAGGCGCAGGCTTGGTTCGACCGGGCGAGCCAGCTCCACCGGGCCTATGTTGCGTCGCTCTCGGCCCTCGGCTGGATGGCGGTTCTCAGCCTGGTGTTGATCAGCCTGGGCTGGGCGCACTCGCCCTTTGCGGTGACCGATGCCTGGGTGTGGACGCAGCTCCTGCTCGTGGCTGTGTTCGCCAGCGGGATGGGCGCCTATCTGTGGAACGTCGGCGCCAGCCGGCTCGGGGTTGCAATTGCGTCGCTCTGGGTCAATCTCGTGCCGTTTTTCGCCGTATTGTGGTCAATGACCTATGGCTTCATTCCCAACGCCTACCAGATCGCCGGTGGGCTCGTCGCGCTGAGCGGCGTCGTCTACATGCAATGGCGAAAGCTGCAAACGATTAAACGCTAGAGACAGGCTCTGCCATGCCCGACATGACTCTTCCCCACCTCAGTATCTCCCGCTGCCGCTGGCTTTCGATTCCCGGCCGGGGCGACGAGCGCGGCAAGCTCAACTTCCTGGAGTTCGACGACCGGTTGGGCTTTACGGTGCGGCGCCTGTTCTGGCTGCACGATATCGCCGCCGGGCAGTGGCGTGGCCGCCACGGTCACCGTGAGTCGCACCTCGTCACCCTGGTGATGAACGGCTCCTGCAAGGTCCATCTCGACGATGGCAAGGTGAAGGAGACGGTCGTCCTCGACGACCCGGGGCGGGCGCTCCACATCGGGCCGATGGTGTGGCACGAGCTCAACGAATTTACGCCGCAGACCGTCATCCTGGTCATCGCCTCGACCCTGTACGACGAGGGCGAATATCTGCGCGACTATGAGACCTTCAAGCGCGTGGCTGCGGCGGCGGGTGGCGCATGATCCCCTTCCTCGACATGAAGTCGGTCTACACCGAACTCAAGCCCGAGCTCGACGCCGCCTATGCGCGTGTCATGGAGTCGGGCTGGTTCGTGCTGGGCAAGGAGGTCGAGGCCTTCGAGGCCGAGTACGCTTCCTTCTGCGGCACGAAGCATTGCGTCGGATTGGGCAACGGCCTGGAGGCGCTCGAACTGACGCTGCGGGCCTGGGATATCGGCGCCGGTGATGAAGTGATCGTGCCGTCCAACACCTACATCGCGACGTGGCTGGCGGTAAACGCGGTCGGGGCGAAGGTGGTGCCGGTGGAGCCGACGCCCGGCGGTCCGAACATCGATCCCGATCGCATCGCCGCCGCCCTCACGGCGCGGACCAGGGCCATCATGCCCGTCCATCTCTACGGCCAGCCCGCCGACATGGACGCAATCATGGCGCTTGCCGGCAAGCACGGGCTGAAAGTGGTCGAGGACGTGGCGCAGGCGCAGGGTGCCAGGGTGCGCGGCCGGCGGACCGGGTCGCTCGGCGATGCCGGCGCGCACAGTTTTTTCCCGAGCAAGAACATCGGGGCGTTCGGGGACGGCGGGGCCGTCACCACCGACGACCCGAAGCTGGCCGAGCGGCTTCGCGTCCTGCGCAACTACGGCAGCCGCGTGAAATACGTGAACCTCGAAAAAGGCATGAACTCACGTCTCGACGAACTGCAGGCGGCCTTCCTGCGCGTCAAGCTCGCCCGGCTCGATGAATGGAATGAGCGGCGGCGGGCCGTTGCGGCGCGTTATGACGACAGGCTGGCCGATCTCCCGAGCCTCGCCCTTCCAAACGTGCCGCAGTGGGCGGAGCCCGTGTGGCACCTGTACGTGGTCCGAACGGGCCAGCGCAGCGACCTGATGAAGGCGCTGGAGAAGGCTGGCATCGGCTCGCTGATCCACTATCCGATCCCGCCGCATCTGCAGGAAGCCTATGGCGAACTCGGCCAGGCCAAGGGGACCTATCCCCTTGCCGAGAAGCTGGCCGAAACCGTCCTCAGCCTGCCGATGGGACCGCACATGCCGCTCGAGTCGGTCGATAGCGTCTGCGCGGTGATCCGGGAGACGCTCGGAGCCAAGTGAATCTCCGGGGCGCTTCCACGGCGGCTCCGCTGCGTTTAGTGATTGTGCAGGATCTGCCCGAGAAAGAGCTTGGTCCGCTCGTTCCGGGGATTGGCAAAGAACTCCTCGGGCTCGTTCTGCTCGACGATTTCGCCGCGGTCCATGAAGATCACCCGGTCGGCCACGGCTCGGGCGAAGCCCATCTCGTGGGTGACGCAGAGCATGGTCATGCCCTCGCGCGCCAGCTCGATCATGACGTCGAGCACTTCCTTCACCATCTCCGGGTCGAGGGCGGACGTCGGCTCGTCGAACAGCATGATCTTGGGGCGCATGCAGAGCGCGCGGGCGATCGCCACGCGCTGCTGCTGGCCGCCGGAGAGCTGTCCGGGATATTTCAGCGCCTGCTCGGGGATGCGCACCCGGGTCAGCAGGCTCATGGCGATCTCCTCGGCCTCCTTCTTCGGCGTCTTCTTCACCCAGATCGGCGCCAGGGTGAGATTGTCGAGGATGGTGAGGTGCGGGAAGAGGTTGAACGACTGGAACACCATGCCGACTTCGCGTCGGATCGCCTCGATGTTCTTGACGTCGTTGGACAGGGTGACGCCGTGCACGACGATGTCGCCACGCTGATGCTCTTCCAGTCGGTTGATGCAGCGGATCAGCGTCGACTTGCCCGACCCGGACGGTCCGCAGATGACGATCTTCTCGCCTTCCTTCACGTCAAGATTGATGTCGGTCAGCACGTGGAACTGTCCGAACCACTTGTTGACGCCCTTCAGCTGGATCACCGATTCGACCTTCGACAGATCGCGGGCTGTTGCGGCCATGAGTTGCTCCCTGACGGCGCCTAGCGGCGCGTACCCTTGTTGAGCTCGACTTCGAGATACTTGCTGTACCGCGACATCGAGAAACAGAAGATGAAGTAGACGAAGGCGGCGAACAGATAGACCTCACCCGGGAAGCCCGCCCAGTTGGGATCGACCAGCGCCTGGTTGGCCGTGTTGAGGAAGTCGAAGATGCCGATGATCAGCACCAGGGACGTGTCCTTGAAGAAGCCGATGAAGGTGTTGATGAGCGGCGGGATCACGACGCGCAGCGCCTGCGGCAGGATGATCAGCAGCGTCTTCTGCGCATAGTTGAGGCCCATCGCATCGGCGGCCTCGAACTGGCCCTTGGGCAGCGACTGCAGGCCGCCGCGGATGACCTCGGCGATGTAGGCGCCGGCGAACAGGATGACGGCGACCTGGGCACGCAAGAACTTGTCGATGGTCGTGCCGGAGGGCAGAAACAACGGCAGCATGACCGACGCCATGATCAGCAGGCTGATCAGCGGCACGCCGCGGATCAGCTCGATGAAGCCCACGCACAGGCCCTTGATCAGGGGCAGGTTCGACCGCCGCCCCAGCGCCAGCAGGATGCCGTAAGGGAACGCGAAGGCGAGGCCATAGGTGGCCAGGATCAGCGTCACCGGCAGGCCGCCCCACAGGCCGGTCTCGACGTAGCTGAGCGGGGCGATGGCGAGGCTCCAGGACGGCAGGACGCCCGCGATGCGCAGGACGAGGCCCACCGCGCCGATGGCGATCAGGCCGTAGTAGGCCGCGCGCTCCGACGGCGCCGCGAGGGCGCTGCGCAGCGTCAGACCCACCACGCCGCCCACGAGAGCGACGAACAGGATGAGGCTGAGCGGAATGTGGATCTGACCGAACATCAGGATGAAGGTGACGAACGAACCGACCCCCCAGATCACCAGCAGGCGCCAGTTCCACATGCGTCGGTCGGCGCTGAGCACCAGCATCGCCAGCATGGCGATGACGGCGAACAGCGGGCGCCAGTGCTGCTCGTAGGGGAACGAGCCGAAGAAGATGTAGCGGAATTTTTCCCGGATCAGAGCCCAGCAGGCTCCGCCGCCGCGGCATTCGGCGCCGGTCGACGCCGTGAAATTGGCGGTGAACAGCGCCCATTCGAGGAACGAGGAGAGGATCCAGCCGACGGCGCCCATCAGCACCACCGTGGTGATGCCGTTGCCCCAGCTCGAGAACAGGTTCTTGCGGGCCCAGCCGAGGGGGCCGGTCTCGTCGACCGGCGGGGCGACGGGCTGGCGTTCGCCGACAGGCATTGCGTCGGTCATGCTCAGCGCTCCCTCAGGGCGATGCTTTTGTTGTACCAGTTCATGAACGCCGAGATCGACAGGCTGACCGACAGGTAGGCGGCCATGATGATCAGGATGTTCTCGATCGCCTGACCGGTCTGGTTGATGGTCACGTTGATCGACGCGACCAGGTCCGGGTAGCCGATCGCGATGGCCAGCGAGCTGTTCTTGGTGATGTTGAGATACTGGCTGGTCATCGGCGGGACGATGACCCTCAGCGCCTGGGGCAGCAGCACGAGACGCATCGACTGACCGCGCGACAGGCCGAGCGCCGCCGCCGCCTCGCTCTGGCCCTTGTGCAGGGCGAGGATACCGGAGCGCACGATCTCGGCCACGAAGGCCGACGTGTAGAGCACGAGCCCCACGAGCAGGGCGGTGAACTCCGGTTGGATGACGGTGCCGCCGCTGAAGTTGAAGCCTTTCAGTTCCGGCCAGCTCATATGGTGCGGTGCGCCGCCGGCCAGCCAGACAAGGAACGGAAGAACGATGATGATGCCGAGCCCCGCGGAAATGCTCGGGAACGGCTGGCCCGTGGCCTCCTGGCGCTTTTTCGCCCAGCGGCCGAGCATCCAGGCGCCGGCAATGCCGACCAGGAAAGCGATGCCCATCCACAAGTGAATCGGATCGGCCATCGGCACCGGGAAATAGACGCCGCGATTGCTGAGGAACACGCTGTTCCAGAACAGCGAGATCGCCTGGCGTGGACCGGGAAAGGCCTCGCTGATCAGCTTGTAGAAGAGGAACAGCCACAGCAGCAGGGGCACGTTCCGGAAAGCCTCGACGTACCAGGCGCAGATCCGGCTGAGCAGCCAGTTGGGAGAAAGCCGGCCGACGCCGACCAGCGTGCCGAGAATGGTGCTGAGCAGGATGCCAAGGACGGCCACGCGCAGGGTGTTGAGAATGCCGACCCAGATGGCGCGGGCATAGGTGCTGGCCGGCGAGTACTCGATCATGGTGTCGCCGATCTCGAAACCCGCTTCCCGCTCGAGAAAGTGAAAGCCGCTGGCGATCTTCTGGCGTTGCAGATTCTCGATCGTGTTGCTGACCAGATACCAGGCAAGAAATCCGACGAGACCGACCACGACGATCTGGAACACCCAGCCGCGAATGACCGGATCGTTCCACGGCGCCACCTTCACACGTGGCGCAGAGCCGAGAGTCTCGACTGCCATACGCTATTCCCCCTGCCTGGTGCGGTTTGCCCGCGCGGGCGTTATCTGCCCGATATTACCCTCAGTGTAGGTGGGAATTGCCCCTGCGCAACGGGACAAATCCCACCGTCCCCAGCCTTCCTCTCGCATCACCGGATCGGCGGGGCGTATTGCAGGCCGCCCTGGGTCCACAGCGCGTTCTGGCCGCGCGGGATCTTGAGCGGCGAGCCCATGCCGACGTTGCGGTCGAAGAGCTCTCCGTAGTTACCGACCTGCTTGACGATGTTGTAGACCCACTTTTCGTCGACCCCCAGGGCCTTGCCCATACCGGGCGTGACGCCCAGGATTCGCTTGATCGCGGGGTTGTCGCTCTTCAGCATCTCGTCGACGTTCTTGGACGTGATGCCGTATTCCTCGGCCTCGATCGTGGCGAAAAGCGCCCAGCGCACGATGTCGGCAAACTGGTTGTCGCCATGGCGCACCACCGGTCCCAGCGGCTCCTTCGAGATGATGTCCGGCAGGATGACGTAGTCGTCGAACGTCTGCGGCGGCGGCACGTTTGCGGCGCGCGTCGCGGCGAGGCTCGACGCATCGGTGGTGTAGACGTCGCAGCGGCCGGAGAAGAAGGCCGAGCGGATCTCGTCGACCTTCTCGATGACGACGGGCTTGAACGTCATCTTGTTGGCGCGGAAATAGTCGGCGAGGTTGAGTTCGGTGGTGGTGCCGGGAGCCACGCAGACGGTGGCGCCGCTCAACTCCTTGGCGCTCTTCACGCCCAGCTTCTTCGGCACCAGGAAGCCCTGGCCGTCATAGTAGTAGACACCGGTGAAATCGAGGCCCAGCGCCGTGTCGCGCGTCAGCGTGTAAGTGGCGTTGCCCATCACCATGTCGACTTCGCTGGACTGCAGCGCCGTGAAACGCTGCTGGGAGGTGAGGGGGACGTATCTCACCTTCTCCGCATCGCCGAAGATCGCGGCCGCGACGGCGCGGCACACATCGACCGAGAGACCCTTCCACTTGCCCTGGCTGTCGGCCAGCATGAAGCCCGCCGTGCCGATGCCGACCCCGCAATTCAGGATGCCGCGCGCCCTGACGGCGTCCAGGTCCCTGCCCGCGTGAGCTGTCCCGGCAACTCCCAACACAGCTACGGCGAGACCGGCCACTGCCGCCACGATCCTGTTGCGCATTTCATCTCCCCCTGTTTTTGGGTTTACAACATGCCGCCTTCTTCAGGAGGCTTGCAAGCCGCAGGCCAAAAGGCGTGCGGGCCGTTCAAACGAAAACCGCCGCCCTTTCGGGCGGCGGCTGGTCGTGCCGTGTCGTATTCGGAAGCCTAGCGGATCGGCGGGGCGTACTGCAGGCCGCCCTGGGTCCACAGCGCGTTCTGGCCGCGAGCGATCTTGAGCGGCGAGCCCATGCCGACGTTGCGGTCGAAGACCTCACCGTAGTTCCCGACTTGCTTGACGATGTTGTAGACCCACTTTTCGTCGACCCCGAGGGCCTTGCCCATGCCGGGCGTGGCGCCGAGGATGCGCTTGATCGCGGGGTTGTCGCTCTTCAGCATCTCGTCGACGTTCTTGGACGTGATGCCGTATTCCTCGGCCTCGATCATGGCGTAGAGCGCCCAACGGACGATGTCGGCGAACTGGTTGTCGCCGTGGCGCACCACCGGTCCCAGCGGCTCCTTCGAGATGATTTCCGGCAGGATGATGTAGTCGTCAGGCGTCGGTGCGTTCGCGACGCGCGTGGCGTAGAGGCCCGAGGCGTCGGTCGTGAACACGTCGCAGCGGCCGGCGAAGAAGGCGGCGCGGACTTCCTCGATCTTCTCGATGACGACCGGCTTGAACGTCATCTTGTTGGCGCGGAAGTAGTCGGCGAGGTTGAGTTCGGTGGTGGTGCCCGGCTGGACGCAAACCGTGGCGCCATTCAGCTCCTTGGCGCTCTTCACGCCGAGCTTCTTGTTCACCATGAAGCCCTGGCCGTCATAGTAGTTGATGCCCGTGAAGTCGAAACCGAGCGCCGTGTCGCGTGTCAGCGTGTAGGTCGTGGTCCGAACCAGGAGGTCAACCTCGCCCGACTGCAGCGCGGTGAAACGCTGCTGGGCCGTGGTCGGCACGAACTTGACCTTGTCGGCATCGCCGAAGATCGCGGCGGCGACGGCGCGGCAGACGTCGACATCGATGCCGGTCCACTTGCCCTGGCTGTCGGCTGCCGCGAAGCCCGCGACGCCGGTGCTGACGCCGCAGATGAGCTGGCCGCGCGCCTTGATCGCATCGAGATCCTTACCGGCGTATGCCGTACCGGCGACACCGACCAGACCGGCGGCAGCGATGCCGGCCATCATTTTCTTGAGCATTTTGTCATCCCTCGTGGTTGCCTCTGTCCCGTCGGCCGCCTGTAGCGGCCGTTCAGGCTCAATGAAGCGATTCCTAGGCGAACTACCGGACCGGCGCAACGGCGCCGCGCGCCCGACCGCTCAGAGGCGGCCTCGGCGACTCAGAGGCGGTCGGCGGCGCGCGACGAGAAGGGGTTGGACGACCACGGCTCGGCGCCCTGCAGACCCGGATAGCGGCTGTCGCTGCCGCGGCTGCGGTTCGAGGCGCGCTTGATCTCCTGCTGCCACTGCCGATAGGAGACAAGCTGCTCGCCCGCCAGCGTGGCGTTGCCACCCTGGTCGGAGATGTACGGCTGGGGGTCGACGAACTGGCCGTTCACGATCACCGAGAAGTGCAGGTGCGCGCCCGTCGACCGGCCGGTCGAGCCGACATAGCCGATCACATCGCCTTTGCGGATGCGCGTGCCAGGGCCCATGCCATCGGCGAAGCGCGACATGTGGGCATACAGCGTTTCGAAATTGTCGGCGTGGCTCAACTTCACCGTGCGGCCGTAGTTGAAGTACCAGCCCTGGTGATTGATAACGCCGTCGGCCGCCGCATAGATCGGCTCGCCGGTCTTGCCTTCGTAGTCGATACCGTTGTGGAAGCCGCCGCCGCTCTTGCGGCCGTAGTAGCGGCGCGTCCCGAACGGCGAGGACTGGCGGGCGCCCGGCCGCGGGTCGGCCAGTGCCGTCCCGCCCAGACGCCGGCCCTGGTCATCGAACCAACCTTCGGGCTGGTTCTGGGTAGCGAACCACCAGAAGGATTGCTTGGCCTGTCCATCGGCCAGGCTGGCGACCAGGATGCGCGGCGTGCCGTCCGCGGTGCGGCCCTGGACGACGTCGATCCTGGCGGCGGCCGGTGCGAATCCGGAGAGCGCCTGGGTCAGCTCCTTGAGGGCGACGGGGTTGGCGCCGGTCGGGGCGAGGCTGGTCGCCAGCGTGGCGCTGCTCGTCTTCACCATCTTGACCGAATCGGCCACGACCGAGCGGGCGCCCGGGCCGGCGGTCGACGGGGCCGAGCCCGGCAGGCTCGAGACGCGCTCGTCATCGTCCTCGGTCGCACCGGGAGCGAGTTTGAAGCCGAACGAACCGTCGGCGGCCCGGCCGAGGTCGACGGCCAGCGACTTGTTCGAATAGAGCTGGAGGGAGACGAGGCGCTTGGGTTGGCCGGCGCCCTGGGCAGCAAGCACGGCACGGCCCGAACTGGCGGCTTTGACCTCGGGCTGGCTCAATGCCTTGCCGACCGCGTCGGCGGCGGCCTGGGCGTCATTGGGATCGACGCGAAGGATTATTAGCTGCTGGGCGACCGAGCTGTCGGACGCAATGGAAAAGGACTGGACGTCTTCGCTGGAGACGGTGGGGGCAGGGGCGGACCGCGCTACGGGCTTCTTGAGCTGGTTCTTGGGCGGCGCCTTGACCTGGGCCATCGCGCCGGCAGCGCAAAAAACAGAGGTGACGGCAAGGGTCGCTGCCATGAGGCTGCGGACTGTTCGCCAGCTATGGGCGCGTTGGAAACGCGTCATGTTGGACGTCATTGGTCGGCCGCTCCCGTTCCATTAAACGTAACTGTTGACAGTTGAGGCGACCAGCGACCTACCGACCTCCTCCCGGTCGATGCCCCCGCCGTGCCCCGCTTGAAGAGCACTTTGGCCACGGAGTATCCACAAGTCCACAAAAAGTTGCAAAAATGCAACACCCGTGAAAACTGCCCAACATGTTGTAAATGTTAGGCTTTCCGCCTCAGGGCATTTTGCGATCTCTAAAGGTCACAGGGGGCACCGCTGACGATTTTGCTGCGTTGTGAAGACGCGGATAGCGCGCAAGCAGTCCGGCAGCCTCTGCCATTTCCTCGATGTCGTTGAACATCGGCACCCCGGCTCGCTCCATGGTGGAGAACCAGTCTTCCTTGTTTGGGAGGGTGCCCATCATGCTGTGCATGACGGGAAGCGGTGCCGCCGCCGCCAGTTCGGCCAGACGTGCGATCACCGGCTGGGCGTCGACCATGAAGGGCACGACATGGATCATAAGAACCATGTCGTAGGTCTGCGCCGCGTGGGTCATGGCGGCCTCGAAGGCGAGCCCGAACCGGTCGTCGCGCGCGTCCGCCAGCAGGTCCATCGGGTTGGCGACAGACGCCTCGGCGGGCAGTTGCTGGCGCAGCACGTCGACCAGGGCGGTAGGCAGGGCGACGAGATCCAGCCCCTCCAGTTCGGCCTGGTCGGCGCACAGTACGCCCGGTCCGCCGGAGTTGGACAGGATCAACGCCCGCGGTCCAAGGCCCTGGGGGAAGCGCCCGAACGCCTTGGCGGCGACCAGCAGCCGACGCAGGCTCTTTACCCTCACGATGCCGCACGAGGCGCAGAAGGCATCGATGGCGGTATCGTCGTTGGCCACCGCGCCGGTATGGGCGGTCGCCGCCCGGCCACCGATCTCGGTGCGGCCACCGAACAGGGCGATCACCGGTTTGGCAGCGGAGACCCGCCGGGCGACCTCGCGGAAACGCTCATGATCCTCGATCGACTCGACGTAGAGCAGCGCCGCACCGATCTCCGGCCGGTCGCCCAGCCAGTCCAGATAGTCTTCCACGCCGAGGTGGAGGGCGTTGCCGACCGAGACGACCGAGGTGAGCGGCAGGCCACGGGCGTTGGCCTTGTCGATGATTTCCTCGGCGAGCGCCCCGGACTGCGAGATGAAGGCGAGGCCGTTGCTCGCGCCGGCCGTGGGAACTGCTTTCGTGCCGCGGGGCAGGTCGCGCAGGAAGGTCGCGGCGAAGGGCCGGGCCGGATCGAGATGGACGATGCCCGCGCAGTTCGGCCCCGCAATGGTGAGGCCGCGCTCCGCGGCGAGCCTCAGCAGCGCGTCGTTGCGCGCGACACCGGCGGGTCCGGCCTCGGCAAAGCCACCGGGCAGGATCAGCAGGTTGCGGATGCCGCGGTCGGCTGCTTGCCCGACTGCCTCGAGGATCGCATCGGGCCGGATCACGATCACCGCGAGGTCGACCGCGGGTTCGATGGCGGCGATCGAGGTCACCGATTCGTAACCGAAGATCGCCCCGCCCCTGGGATTGACCGGCACGACCCTTCCGCGATACCCGGCCTGACGAAGCATCTGCATGATCGCGCCACCCGAGGAGGTGGCCCGTTCGCCGGCGCCCACGATGGCGATGCTGTCGGGGGCGAAGAACGGCGTGAGGTCGCGGGCGGGCATTGTCATGACGCATTGGTTGCAGCACAGGCGTAAGGAGAGAACAAGATGGCCGATCCGATCGAGCTTCTGATCCAGGGGCGGGCGCACGACCTGGGGGGCGGCTTCGCGGTCCGCCGCGTCCTGCCCAGCGTGAAGCGGCGCACCGTCGGGCCGTTCATTTTCCTCGATCATTTCGGGCCGATGGACGTACCGCCGGGCGGCGGCATGGAGGTGCGGCCGCATCCGCATATCGGCCTGGCCACCGTCACCTACCTGTTCGACGGCGGCATCTATCACCGCGACAGCCTGGGCTATTCGCAGGCAATCCGGCCGGGCGACGTCAACTGGATGACCGCGGGCAGCGGCATCGTCCACAGCGAGCGGACCGAGCCCGAGATGCGGGCTACCGGCTTCCGTATGCACGGCGTCCAGACCTGGGTGGCGCTGCCCAAGTCGCACGAGGAGACGGCGCCGGCCTTCGAGCATGTCGAGGCGGCGAGGCTGCCGGCGTGGACCGAGGGTGGAGCCTCACTGCGGCTGATCGTCGGCACCTATGCCGGCCGCACGGCGCCCACGAGCCACTTCTCGCCGATCTTCTACGTCGGCGTCGCAATGACGGCCGGCGCCACGCTGGCGGTCACGCCCGATCACGAGGAGCGCGCGATCTACGTGGCCGAGGGCATGATGGTGGTCGGCGAGAGCCAGCTCGCCGTCGGCGACCTGGCGGTGCTGGCACCGGGCCAGACGGTCGAGGCGCTGGCGGGGCCCGACGGGGCCAAGGCGATGCTGCTGGGCGGCGCCACCATGGACGGCCCGCGTCACATCTGGTGGAACTTCGTCTCCTCGAACAAGGAGCGGATCGAGAAGGCAAAGGCAGACTGGCGCGAGCAGCGCTTCGCCATGGTGGCCGGAGATCCCGAGTTCATCCCGCTGCCCGACCGGTAGGGCAGCCCTTCCTCGCGAGCGGATCGCGCAGCACCGATTGGGAAGGCAACGGGCTCAGCGGCCCTCGAGCTGCCGGTTGATCCAGACCTGGACCGTGTTCGATTCGAGAAACTCGCGCGCGGTCTTGCGCTTGGCGGGATCGCGGGTGTCGCCGTCGATGATCGCGCTGATTACGTCGCACTTGTAGGAAACGGCGGCGGCCTCGCCGAAGCGCAGGGACTTGTTGTTGCGGCGGTGGACGTAGACGCGGGTCCAGCCGGTGAGGTCGGTGATGCGCAGGCGCTCGCCGGGGCCGACCGGCTCGAAGCGCGGGTCGAGAAGGCGGATGTCGACGGCGCGTTCCAGCGCGGCGTCGCTCGCGATGCCGTCGGGGCAGTCGCCGCTGTCGCCGAGAGCGTTCAACGTCAACCAGACATGGACGTCGTGATCCTCGCCGCTATAGGCGCGGCCCGCAGGCGCACGCTCCGTCGAGAGCGGCCAGGTGAACGGCCGCCAGCCGAGCTTGTCGGTCGGTCCCAGCGCCACCTGCCTCTCGGCGAACCAGGCCAATACTGCCAGCGCCGCAATCTGAGCTACGCCAAGCGCGATGTAGAGGCGCGTCTGGCGGCTCAGAACCATCGGATGCGCCAGCTCTCACATCAGATCTGATGCGCCATCGGCGGCGCGGGGATCGGGCGGACGCGCTCGTAGGCGGCGGCAGCGCGCAGGACCAGAGCGTCGCGGGCGTGGCCGCCCACGATCTGCAGACCGATCGGCAGGCCCTCGCGGTCGAGGCCGCACGGGATCGTCGCGGCCGGCTGGCGCGTCAGGTTGAAGGTCAGGGTGAACGGCGTCCAGCCGATGTCGACGCCGTCGCCGCCCCACGCCGCGTTCTCGTTCACCGCGAAGGCGGTCATCGGCATGGTCGGGGTCAGCAGCAGGTCGTACTTGGCCATGAACTGGTTCATGATCACGCTGATCGTCTGGCGCTGGTGGATCGCGGTCACGACCGCCTCCTGGCCGAGATGGGCGCCGTGCTCGGCGGCCTTGAGCAGGCCGGGATCCATCATCGCGCGCTTCTCCTCGCTGAAGGTCTTCACGAGGAGGGCGACGTTCGACTGCCAGTGCGCGTTCAGGATCTTGCGCGGATCGAGGCCCATGAAGTCGGGCGAGTCCTCGACGATCCTGGCGCCCAGCGTCTTGAACACCTTGACCGCCTGCTCGACGGCCACGGCGACGTCACGGTCGATCTTGTCGCGCTCGACGAAGCCCAGGTTCGGCGAATAGGCGATGCGAAGCCCCTTCACGCCCTTGTCGAAGCCCTTGAGATAGTCCTCGGCATCGTCGGGACGGCCGTAGGGATCGCGCGGGTCGGGCCGGGCGATGACGTTCATCATCATCGCCGCGTCGCGCACGGTGCGCGTCATCGGGCCGATATGCGACAGCGTGCCCTGGGCCGAGACGGGCCACAAGGGCACGCGCGCCTGGGTGGGCTTCAGGCCAAAGATCCCAGAGAAGGAGCAGGGGATGCGGACCGAGCCGGCGCCGTCGGTGCCGATGGCGAGGTTGCCCATGCCGACAGCCTCGGCCGCCGTGCCGCCGCCCGAGGAACCGCCCGGCGTGCGGTCGATCTTCCAGGGATTGTGCGTGGTGCCGTAGAGGCCCGAATCTGTGACGCCCTTCCAGCCATACTCCGGCGAGGTCGTCTTGCCGAGCAGGACGGTGCCCGCTTCGCGCAGGCGCTGCGCCACCGGCGCGTCGACGTTGAAGGGACCGTCGGGATCGGTGGCGAGGCTGCCCATGCGGGTCGGCATGCCCTTGGTCAGCACCATGTCCTTGATGGTGAGCGGCACGCCGTCGATATCGGAGAGCCGCTTGCCGCCCTTCTTCCAGCGTTTTTCCGAGGCGCGCGCCTGGCGCATCGCGGTGTCGGGATCGAGATGCTGGAAGGCGTTGAGCTGGCCGTTGAAGGCATCGACGCGGGCGAGCGCGGCCTTGGTCGCCTCGACCGGCGAGGCCTTGCGGGCCTTGAAGAGTTTCACCAGCTCGTGGGCCGGCATCATCGCAAGGTCGGCAGTCATCTACTTGGTCTCCGGAAGGACAGGGAATTTCAGGGGATGGGCGTCGGCAAAGGCGGCGGCGGCACGCAGCACCAGCGCGTCCTTGTAGTGGGCGGACACGATCTGCAGGCCGACCGGCAGGCCCTGCCGCGACAGGCCGCACGGCACCGTCGCCGCGGGATGGCGCGTCATGTTGAACTGCGGGGTGTAAGGCGACCACATGGTGTTGGGCTTGCCGTCGGGACCCGGCGGCAGATTGGTGCCCGCCGCGAAGGGCTGCACGGCCACGGTGGGCGTGAGCAGCAGATCGTACTTCGCGAAGAACAGGTTCCAGGCGAGGGTGAGATCGCGCCGTACGACCTGCGCGTTCACCAGGTCCTGCAAGGTGTAGTGCAAGCCGGCCTTGGCGCCCTTGAGCAGGTTTGGATCGAACTCGGCGTGGCGCTCTTCGGGGAAGACCTGGAGCAGGCGCTGCAGTGCCGCCAGCCAGTGGATCACGAAGGCGCGGCCCGCCTCGCCGTAGGAGAAGGGCGCCTCGACCTCCTCGACCGTGCAGCCCAGCGCCTGGAAGTCGCGCGCAGCCCTGGTCACCATCGCAGCGACCTCGATGTCGACCGGGTGGTCGCCGAAACGCAGCGCGAAGCCGATCTTCAGTTTCTTCGGCAGCTTTGTGAGTTTCCTTGTGTAATCGGTGTCGTCTGCGGGCAGGGCGTAGCCGTCGCGCGGATCGGACCGCGTGATGACGTTCATCATCAGCGCGACGTCGAGGGCGGTGCGCGCCATTGGGCCGGTGTTGGAGAGGTCGCCGGTCATCGAGGACGGCCAGGCGGGCACGCGGCCGAATGTGGCCTTGAGACCGAGCAGCCCGCTGAAGCTCGCGGGGATCCGCACCGAGCCGCCGCCGTCGGTGCCGATGGCGATGGGGCCGAGCCCCGCCGCGACCGCAGCGCCGGCGCCGCCTGACGAGCCGCCCGGCGTCATGCCGGTGTTCCACGGGTTGCGCGTGATGCCGTGCAGCGGCGAGTCCGTCACGCCCTTGTGGCCGTATTCCGGACTGGTGCTGTGGGCAAATACGATGGCGCCGGCCTCGCGCAAACGGGCGACAGCGGGCGCATCGGCATCGACTGGGGTCTTGTCGGTGAGCTTGCTGCCCATCGAGGCGGGCCAGCCCTTGACCCTCACCAGCTCCTTGATCGAGACCGGCACGCCGTCGAGCGGCGAATGCGGTTCACCATTCTTCCAGCGCTTCTCGGAGGCTCGCGCCGCGGCCAGCGCCGCCCTGGTGTCGACATGGCAGAGCGCGTTGATCGTCGGCGCATGGCGTTCGGCGCGCGCCAGCACGGCCTTCATCGTCTCGACCGGGGAGGCCTTGCCCTTGTCATAGAGCCGGCCGAGTGCGGCGGCGCTCGCCTGTGTGAGGTCCACCGTCATGCCGCTTCTCCCGTCCTTGCAGCCGCGGCGCGATACTGTCGCGCGAGCTGTTCGGCCTGATACTCGGCGCCGAGCGCCTGTTCGGTGCGTCCGACCCGGCGATAGAGCATGGCGAGCGCGCGCTTGGTCGCGGCGACGCCGGGCCGTTCTCGCTCGTCGGCCTGCAGGATCGCCAGCGCCGCATCGTTCCAGCCGGCGTGGCTCAGTGCATCGAGGTGAATAGCGCCGAACAAAGCGCGCTGCGCGATCGATCCGCCGAGTGCGCGCAGATGCGGCATGGCCTGGCCGATCAGGCGCACGGCTGCCGGCATGTCACCCGCGGCGTGGGCGGCCAGCCCGTGCGCCAGCGGCACGACGCAGTCGGCCCAGACCTCGCGCTCGAAGGGCCTGGCGCGTTCGGCGCGATCTTCGAGGCTCGCCAGCATTTCGGTGACGGCGCTGTGTTCACCGGAGCGGGCCAGACCGTAGAGATAGTGGACGTCGTGAAAGGCGGAGAGATGCTCGTGCAGGCGCGGCTTGAGATAAAGCGCGAGGTCGGCCCAACGCGCCTCGACATCGACGCCGCGCAGTTCGAGCCGCGCCAGCAACGAGACGGCATTCGCCTGGTCCTCGCAGAATTCCTTCCACACGCCCCACACACGGGCGTCGTAGAGCGCCAGTGCTTCCTCGGTGCGGTCCAGGTCGATCAGGAACAAAGCGAGGTGCCACCAATTGTGGGTCTGCATGAAAGAGTTGCAGTCGCTCCAGGTGTCGGACACCGAGTTGAGGAAGGCGACACCTTCCAGCAGGCGGCCGCGCGCTTCCAGGCAATGCGCGATGGCGTGATGCGCCCACGGATCGTTACGGTCCAGCGCCAGCCCCTTGCGGGCCGCTGCCTCGGCCTCGTCGAGGCGATTGCACTCTTCGAGGCCGAACGCGTATATGCCCCAGACGAAGCGATTGTCCGCGTTGGCGGCGAGGAGCTTCTCCCCGACGTCGAGCAGCGTTTCGGCGTCACCGCGGTTGAAAGCGAGGAGCTGCGCCAGCTTGCCGGCCAGCAGGTCGCGCGGCCACTCGGCCACGATCCTGCGGAATTGTTGCAGGCTGCGGTCGGTGTCGCCCGTGACCCAGAACTCGATGGCGCCAAGCCACGCGAATTCGCGAGAGCTCGCGCCCGCCGTCATCTTCTGCGCGCGCGCCAGGTAGCGCGCGGCTGCAACCTGGCCCTCGGGCGAATACATCGAGAGGACGAGGCTCGCCGCCACCAGCGGCAGCATCGGGCATTTCTCTTCAGCGTCGGCGGCGGCAATGAAGTCGGCGAACCGCTTGCCGAAGCCCAGCCATTCCTGTCTGACGAAATCGAGCGCGGCGACCGCGCTCTCGTCCGCATTGCCCAGTTCCAACCCTTGCCCGTCCCGCGCCACCAAGCCCCCTCGCATTTCCGCGGGATCAGCTTCGCATGCCGCACCGCAGCTGGTCGAGGGCTGCGCTCATATCCCTCTCCTCCGACAGAAAGAGAGGAGTAAGAATCAACTCTTCTCCAGCCCGTCGCGAATCAGGCCCCAGCGCATGGTGGTGCGGACCTCGATGGGACGCAGGATCAGCCGGTCCATGGCCAGCCAGACGATGCCGATGGTCAGCATGCCGACGACGATGCGCGGCGACTGGAAATACTGCTGGGCGTTGAAGATCGCGTAGCCCAGACCGTCGGTGCTGGCGATCATCTCGCCTCCGACCAGCGAGCGGAAGCCGAAGGCGATGCCGAGGCGAATGCCGGTCATCAGATTGGGCAGGGTCGCGGGGAAGATCACGTGGCGCACCACGGCGGCGCGGCCGGCGCCCAGGGTCTGCACGGCCTCGATCAGCACCGGCTGCACCATGCGGATACCGGTCAGGAGATTGTGCAGCACCGGGAAGAAGATCGACATCACGATGATGAACAGCACCGCGCCTTGGCCGAGCCCGAACCACAGGATCGCGAAGGGAATCCAGGCGAGGCCGGGAATCGCCTGCAGGAGGTTGACCAGCGGATCGAAGAAGTTGCGCGTGACCCGGCTGAGACCCATCAGATAGCCCAGTGGAATGGCGATGGCGCAGCTTATGACGAAGCCCAGCAGCAGGCTTTTCATGCTGACCCAGAGGTTTGCCGGCAGCGCGCCCGAGAGTGTGTCGGCCACGAAAGCGTTGGCGACCTCGAGCGGCGAGGGGAACAGGACGCGCGGCCAGATGTCGGCCGACGACAGCGCCTGCCACAGCAGGATGCCGACGGCGAACGGCACGATCTCGGTGGGCACGAAGTCGCGCCAGTTGCGGCGCTTTCGTGCCGCGGCGGGGATGGCGACGCTCATGTGTGCACCTTGGCGCCCGACGAGTGGATGCTCTGCGTGAGCTGGTCGCGATAGGCCGCGAACCGTTCGTCGCGCACGACGTCGTCCCATTTGCGCGGGCGTGGCAGGTCGATCATCAGGTCGGCGACGATGCGACCGGGTCTTCCGGAGAGCGCGACCACGCGGTCCGACAGAAACACCGCTTCCTCGATGGCGTGGGTGATGAAAAGCACCGTGGTGCGCTCGTGGGCGGTGATCGACGTCAACTCCTCCTGAAGGTGCTGGCGCGTCATCGCGTCGACCGCCGCGAAGGGCTCGTCCATCAGCAGCACCGTCGGATTGTTGGCCAGCACCCGCGCCACGGCGGCGCGCTGGCGCATGCCGCCCGAGAGCTGGTGCGGATATTTCTTTTCGAAGCCGGTGAGGCCCACGAGGTCGACGAAGCGCTGGGTGATCTCCCGGCGCTTCGCCGCTTCCATGCCCTTGAGGCGCAGGCCGAACTCGATGTTGGCCTCGGTGGTCTTCCAGGGCAGCAGCGCATATTCCTGGAACACCATGCCGCGGTCCGCGCCCGGTCCGGTCACCTTTTTGCCGGATACCCTGATCTCGCCCGACGTCGGCTTGTCGAGCCCGGCGACGATGCGCAGGAACGTCGACTTGCCACAGCCCGAGGGGCCGATGACCGAGACGAATTCGTGGGCGCGCACGGAAAGGGACAGGCCCTGCAGCGCCACGACATTGTCCTTCTCATCCGTGTCGAAGTAAGTCTTCGACACGTCGTTGGCGACGAGGATGTCCGTCATTGCGTTGCCGCTCACTCTAGGAGCTTGGGATACTTGGCCTTCACGTCGGCCGTGATCTTTTCCAGCGCCCCGAGATGGTCTGCGGGCTTCACTGCAGCGGGGATCAGCTTCTCGGCCGCGAGATAGTCGGAGGTGGTCTGCAGCGACTTGGCGGTGAAGTCGTCGATCAGTGGATTGTAGGTCAGCACCTTGAACGAGACCTCGACGATGCGCGGCTCGACCTTCAGGAATTCCGCCTCGATGACCGCGGCTTCCTTCGGGTTCTTGCGGACCCATTGCTGCGATTCCCAGAGCGCGGCGACGGCGTCGACCATCTTGCCCGGATTGGCAGCCGCCCACTTGTCTGTGATGAGGAACAGGCCGCCGCCCTGCACATGCTTGCCCATCCGCATCAGGATAACGCCCTTTCCCTCCATCTTCTCCTCGGTGAGCGTGAGGAAAGGCTCGAGGCCGGCCATCGCGTCGACCGCGCCCGAGATCAGCATCTGGCCCATGTTGCCGTAGTTGGCATTGACCCGCATGACCGCGTCGCGCGGCAGGCCGGCTTCCTGGATGATCTGGTTGAGGCCCTGCGCCGGCGCCGTACCCTGCGGAACGGCTACCTTCTTGCCCTTGAGATCCTTGGCCGAGGCAATGTTTGCGTCCTTGCGGACCAGGATGCCGTAGGAGTCGCCGCCCTTGGCGTACATCGCATAGGCCTTGAAGGGGAGCCCTGTCGCCCAGCTCACGACGGTGGACTCGACGCCACCGCCCGACCAGTCGACCTGGCCGGCGGCCAGCGCCTGGTTGGCCTGCACGCCGGTGGCGAGCGGCAGCACTTCGACGTCGAAGCCGTACTTGGCGTAGATGCCCTGCTTCACGCCGACATAGAAGGCGGCCTGAGAGGCGGTGGTCAGGATGCCGAAGCGAACCTTGACCTTGTCCTGTGCGGCGGCGGTACCGGAGATGAACAGAGCACTCGACACCAGTAGCGCGGTGCGTATCGCAGTCTTCAGTCGTCCCATCGTTTCCTCCTGTTTTTATTGATCGGCGCTTGGCCTCAGGGGCGTACGCCGTATTTTGCTTTTGGCCCCAGCGTCGTGCGCAGCCGTGCCTGGGCTGCGTCGATGAAGCGGCAAAGGTAGGGGCGGGTCTCGCGCGGGTCGATGATCTCCTCGACGCCGAACGCTTCGGCAGTGCGGAAGGGCGACGCCATCGAACGCAACTCGTCCTCGATCTCGCGCTCGCGCGCTTTGGGATCGGCGGCGCTGGCGATGTCGCGGCGGAAGGCGGCGGCGACGCCGCCCTCGATCGGCAGGGACCCCCACTCGGCGGACGGCCAGGCGATCTTGAGGTCGAGCCCGTTCTTGTCGGTCGTGCCCATGCCGGCCATGCCGTAGCACTTGCGGATGACCACCGTGTACATCGGCACGGTGGCCTGTAGTCCGACATAGACCGCGCGCATTCCCTCGCGCAGCGTTGCAGCCGCCTCGGCGTCTCGGCCGACCATGAAGCCCGGCACGTCGACCAGGAAGACCAGCGGGATGTGGAAGCAGTCGCATAATTCTACGAAGTGGATCTGCTTGCGCGCGGCCCTCACGTCCATGGCGCCGCCATAGACCATCGGATTGTTGGCGATGACGCCGACGACCTTGCCGTTCATGCGCGCCAGCACGGTGATCAGACCCTTGCCGTAGGTCGGCTGGATCTCGAACACCGAGCCGCGGTCGACGACATGCTCGATCAGCTTGCGCATGTTGTAGGGCCGGCGGCGGTCGCGCGGCACGATCGAGAGGAGCTCCTCGTCGCAGCGGTCGACCGGATCGCTGCACGTCACCTCGGGCGGCATCTCCCAGACGTTTGACGGCATGTAGGACAGGAAGCGCTTCATCTGAGCGAAGCAGTCCTCTTCGGTGTCGACCCTGTTGTCGATCGTGCCGGCGAGATCGACGGCGATCTGCGGCCCGCCCAGCTCCTCCTTGGTGAGCTTCTGTCCCAGCGACCGCTCGACCACCGGAGGGCCCGCGGCAAAGACCTGGCTGATGCCGTCGACCATGACGGACCAGTGCGAGAGGATGGCGCGTCCCGCCGGGCCGCCGGCCGCGGTGCCGAGCACGGCGCACACTACGGGCACCATGCCCAGCAGTTCGACCGAGCGCTCGAAGCCGTGCACGCCGGGGAACACCGCGTGGCCGCGCTTGTTGATCGAGGTCACGCTGCCCCCGGCGCCGTCGATCAGGTTGACCAGCGGGATGCGGTAGCTTGCGGCAAGGTCCTCGACGAAACCGCCCTGGCCGCCTTTCTTGCGGTCGCCCGACCAGCTCGAACCGCCGCGGATGGTAAAATCCTCGCCGCCTACGGCAACCGGCCGGCCGTCGATGTTGGCGAGGCCCATCACGTAGGGCGCGGGCTGCACGCTGGCGAGAGCCGTCCCATCGTACTTGCCCTGGCCGGTCAGCGTGCCGACTTCCTTGAACGAGTCCCGGTCGACCAGGCCGGCGACACGTTCGCGGACGGTGAGGCGGCCGCGCTCGCGATGACGCGCCACGGCCTCTTCGCCGCCCAGCGCCTTCGCGTAGCCGCGACGCTGTCGCAGCTCCTCGACCTCGGGGCTCCAGTCGGTCGGGGCAGGGGCTTCCGCAGTCACCCTGGCCGTCACTTGGTGAGCACGGCCACGACCTGGCCCTCGTTGACGGCCTCGGCTTCGGCGACCGTGAATTTCTGTACCGTGCCGCCATCCTCGGCGATCACCGGAATCTCCATCTTCATCGATTCGAGGATCATCAGCGTGCCGCCCGGTTCGACCGTCTCGCCGACGGCGGTGATGATCTTCCACACCGAGCCCGAAACTTCCGTCTTGATCTGTATCGTCGCCATTTGTCTGTCTCCTAGAAGCTGGTCGGCCAGGCACGCATCAGGTGCTGGCCGACGCCGTTGGTCAGGCGTTGCCGATGCACCTCGAGCATGCGGATGAGATAGTCGCGGGTCTCCTGAGGCTGGATCACCGACTGCACGGCATAGATCGCCGCGATGCCCCAGGCCTCGCTGTCCTTGTTCATCTGCGCGAAGGCCTCGTCGAAGCCCGCTTCGCCGGGCGACAGGCCATGCACGATCTTCACCGCGAAGGTCGGGTCCATGAAGCTCACCTCGGCGGTCGGCCAGGCCGCCACCTCGTCGGAGTTCCGCCCGCCGCCCATGTTGAGATAGGCTTGGCCGTAGCTCTTGCGCAGGATGATCGAGATCTTGGGCACGGTGCAGAGCTGCAGCGCCTGCATGAAGTTCATGATCTTGCCGGGCGCGCGCCGGCGCTCCGCCTCGACGCCGATCGAGAAGCCGGGATTGTCGACCAGCATCACGATCGGGATGTTGAAACTGTCGCACAGCACGAGGAAGCTGGTGATCTTCTCGCAGGCGTCGGTGTCCATCGCGCCGCCGCGCGACAGCGGATTGTTGGCGACGATGCCGACGGTGCGGCCGTCGAGGCGCGCCAGGCCGGTGACGGCGACCTTGGCGAAGCGCGGCTTCAGCTCGAAGAAGCTGCCGGCGTCGACGAAGGCGCGGATGATGGCGCGCACGTCGTACACCTGTGTGCGGCGTTCCGGCAGAAGCTTGGCGATGTTGGCCATCGCCGCACCTGAACCCTCGGCCACCGGATGAACCGGCGGCGATTCGTTATGGTGGCTCGGCATGTAGGACAGGAAGCTGCGGATGGCCGCGAGCGCATCCTCGTCGGTCTCGGCCACATGGTCGGCGAACCCCGTCACCTCGGAATGGACTTGCCAGCCGCCCATGACCTCGGGATCGACGTCTTCCTTGATGGCGAGCGAGGCGAGCTGGGCGCTCGACACAGCCAGAACCGCGCCCTTGCGCAGAACGCAGAAGTCCGAGAGCACGGCGTACCAGGAGGACGAACCGTAGGAGAGGCCGAGCGTCGCCGAGGCCCACGGTGTCTCGCGCATGCGGGCATATTGCGTGGGGTCGTTGCCCAGCAGCGCCCCCATGCCGCGCGCGCCCATATGATCGGGCATGCGCGCGCCGGAGGATTCGCCCAGGAACACCATTGGCAGGCCCCGGCTGGTGGCGACCCGCTTCATGTGGCCGATCTTGCGGCCGTTGGTGGCGCCTGACGAGGCCCCCATCACGGTGAAGTCGTTGGCGACGACGGCGCATTCGCGGCCATCGATCTTGCCGAAGCCCGCGACCTTGCCATCGGTCGGTGAGCGGTCATGGTCCTCGGGCCGGCTGCCCGAACTGCCAAACAGGCCCGACTCGATGAAGGTGCCGGCATCGACGAGCTTGTCGACGCGCTCGCGCGCGTTGAGTACGCCCGCGGCGCGACGGCGTGCCAGCTTCTCCGGCCCACCCATCGCCTGCGCCTTGGCTTTCTTCTCGGCGTAGACCTCTTCCATCGTAGCCATCAGTTCGTGTCTCCGGTTGCGATCACGCCGCTCTTCGTCAGTTCGTCGATGCGCGTGTCGGCGAGCCCCAGCACGTCGCGAAGCACCTCGCGCGAATCCTGACCGACATCGCGCCCGGCATGGCGCACCATGCCGGGCGTCTCCGACAGGCGCGGCACGACGCCCGCCATGGCGACTACGCCCATATGCTGGTCGGGCGCGTTCACGATCGCGCCGCGCGCGCGGTAGTGCGGATCCTTGAAGATGTCTTCGACGGTGAAGATGCGTGTCGCCGGCACCGAGGCCTCGTGCAGGATGGCCTCGATCTCCTCGAGCTTCAGCGTCTTCGTCCAGTTGGAGATGATCGCGTCGAGCGCCTCGTGCTGCCCGTTGCGCTCCATCGCGGTGGCGAAGCGCGGATCCTGGGCGAGCGCCGGCTGGCCCATCGCCCCGACCAGGCGACGGAACAGGTTGTCGGCCATCGCGGTGATGTGGATGTAGGTGCCGTCGGCGGTCGGGTAGAGATTGTTGGGCGTGCTGCCGATGAGGCGCGAGCCGGTGCGCTCGGGCACGAATCCCAGCTTGTCGTAGGCTGGGATCCACACTTCCATGAAGTTGAAGGCGCTCTCGAACAAGGTGGCGTCGATGCACTGGCCGCGGCCGGTCTTGTCGCGCGCCATCAGCGCCATCACAGCGCCGTAGGCGGCGTGCAGGCCGGCGATATAGTCTGTCATCGATACGCCAACGCGCGAGGGCGCGCGGTCGGGATCGCCGGTCAGGTGGCGCAGGCCGCTCACCGCCTCGCACACCACGCCATAGCCCGGCCGGCGCGAGTAGGGGCCGTCCTGGCCGAAGCCCGAGATGCGGACCATGACGAGGCGCGGATTGAGCTCGGACAGGTCTTCCCAGCCGAGGCCCCATTTCTCCAGGGTGCCAGGCTTGAAGTTCTCGACCACGATGTCGCTCTTGGCCGCGAGGTCGCGGATCAGCGCGCGTCCCTCCTCGCTGTGCAGGTCGATCGAAACCAGCTTCTTGTTGCGGAAGATGCTGGCGGCGTAGAGCGAGCGGCCCTCGAACTGCTTGCCCATGGTGCGTACGGGGTCGCCTTCAGCGGGCTCCACCTTGATCACCTCTGCGCCGAAATCGGCCAGCATGCGGCCGCAGAAAGGACCGGCCACGGTCGAGCCGATTTCGAGCACGCGATAGCCGGCGAGGGGCCCAACTCTCTCTGTCGTTTGCGGGTCGCTCACGCCGGGTTCACCTTTCACAATACGTATTTCTGGAAGCGTCGCAGGGTTTCCTTGGCGTTCTGCAGGTTCATGCGCTTCAGCCGCTCGGCGGTCTCGCCGTCGCCTGCACGCATCGCCGCCACGACCGCGCGATGCTCGGACAGGCCTTCCTTGGCGCGCCCGGGCAGGATCACGATGCGCCGGATCACCACGTTGGTCTTCTCGTAGATGCTGTCGAGCATGCGCGCGGCCACGGGGTTGCGCGCCCATTCGATGATGCGGCGACGGAAGCGCTCGTAGACGACGATGAACGCGTCGAAGTCACGATTCGCCACGAATTCGTCCATCGGCGCTCCGAACAGCTCGACGAATTCGTCCCACGTCTCGGGTGGGGCGTTCTCGGTGGCGAGGCGCACGCACAGGCCTTCGAGCACCGCGCGCACGTCGTAGAGATGGAAGACGTGATCAAGCTCGAGCCGTGAGACGACGGCGCCGCGATTGGGAATGCGGTCGATCAAGCCGCGGCTTTCAAGCACGCCCAGCACCTCGCGAATGCGGGTCCGCGGCACGGCGAATTCGGCGGCCAGCTCCTGTTCGCCGAGCTTGGCGCCGGGCGCCACGTCCTGGCGCGCGATGCGTTCGCGCAGCATCTGAACGATGTCGGCCACGCCTGGCGCGGCGGCGCCGCCAATCCTGCGCGCACGCGTCTTCGCCCTGGTCTTTAGGGATACGACCCTGCCTGACATTTTAATTTGGCCTTATGTTTCCGTCCCTGTGCGATAGGATATGATGGGTGTATATGAGTCAACAAACTTGTTGCCAATCTTGTAGCCAACAATCGAGTGTCGAACTAAGCCCGAAAATACGGGTAACAACGAAGAGGAGGAACACGATGAAACGCCGACACCTGCTGGCATCCGCCGTTGCGATCGCGCCGGGCCTCGCGCCGTCCATTGCGCGCGCCCAGACATTCCCCGACAGGCCGCTCCGTTTCGTCGTGCCCTACGCCCCGGGCGGGGCGACCGATACGTCCGCGCGCATCGCGGCGGAGTATCTGACCAACAAGCTCGGCCAGCAGGTGCTGGTCGACAACAAGCCGGGCGGCGGGACGATCATCGGCACCGAGATCGTCGCCAAGGCCAAGCCCGACGGCTACACGATCCTGCTCGCGCCGGCGCCGGTCGCGACCAACACGTCGTTCGGCCTGAAGCTGCCCTACGATCCGGTCAAGGATCTGGCGCCGGTCTGCAGCTATGTCGACATGCCGCTGCTGCTCGCCTGCAATCCCAACGCGCCCTACAAGACGATGGCCGAGCTGATCGCGTGGGCCAGGACGCAGTCCGCGCCGATACCCTACGCCTCGGCCGGCAACGCAAGCATGCCGCATCTGTGGGGCGAGCAGCTCAAGATGGAAACCGGCATCAAGCTCGAACACATCGGCTACAAGGGCAGTGCCGACGCGCTGAAGGACGTGCTGGGCGGCCACGTCATGCTGTTTTCCGACACGCTGCTGCCGAGCGGCCTTGCGGTGAAGGACGGAAGACTGCGCGGCCTGGTCGTTGCGGCGACCAAGCGCGTACCCATGCTCCCAGAAGTGCCGACGGTGGCGGAGGCCGGCCTGCCCGCAAACCTGACGGGCGCGGTGTTCTTCGGCGTGGTGGCGCCGGGCGGTACGCCCGAGCCGATCGTCGCCAGGCTGAATGCGGCCTTCAACGAGGTGCTCACCGACCCCGCAACGGCAAAGAAGCTCGTCGATCTCGGCTTCGTCCTTGTGGGCGGCAGCGCCGCCGACTACGGCAAGCGGCTCGCCGCCGAGACGGTGAAGTGGCGCAAGGTCATCCAGGAGGCGAAGATCGCGCCGCCGGCGTAAGCACGCGCACATTTGTCATCCCGAGCGTAAGCGAGGGACCTTTCCTCGGTCGCAATCAAAAGTCCCTCGCTTACACTCGGGATGACAATGGGTGTTAGTGCCGGCGCGGTGCGTCAGCTCTTCGGAGATCCTCCGAGGAAACAAAAGATGTTGCCGGTCTTGTTGGCGCAGATATGGCTGCGGCCGTCGGGCGCGAGCTCTTTCAGGACGGCCTTTGGCGGTACCTGAACCCAGCGGCCGTCGAGCAGCGCGTACCAGTTGCCGTCATCCTTCTGGTAGGCCCGCGTCGGGCGGCAATCGCCCTCGACGCCGTTGATCGTGCCGCTGCAGCACGAGGCATTGGTGCCCGGCCGTTTCAGCTTCTCGTACCAGTCGTGACTCTCGGCATGGCCCTGGCCGTGATGGCCGTCCTGCGCCATCGCAACCGGGGTGACGAGAGTAGCCGCCAGCGCGGCGATCGGCAGGAGACGTGGCATGAGGGCCGCCACCTTTCGCTGTGTCGGCCGAGCCGGCAACGTATTCGAGGCGACGTGCCGTCGCTCAGCCTGAACGGTCGCGGGGAGTGTACAACATTCGCAGACCGGCAACGATGGGGATGAAGTCGGGATCGTCGGCCGACAGCATGCCGTGACGCACGAAGAAATCGATCAATACGAGATTGCAGTTGTACTTGAACTCGGTCGTGTCGCGGACCGTCTCGAACACGCGCCGCACCGGCCACAGCTCGAACGAATGGACCTCGCCGTCGTTCGCGCGTGGCGTGAAATCCGGCGGCAGCTCGAGGTCGAAGCAGGTCATCACGTCAGGCTTGAGCTGCTGTCCCGACTGGTTCCAGTATCCGACGACGCTCACCGCCTTCGCCTGTCGCGCGAGCTCGGGCGGGATCGACGCTTCCTCGCCGCATTCCTTTACCAGGTTCTCGTGCAGGCCGAGCCCCGCGGGCTGGCCGCCGGCGACCGTATTGTCGAGTTGGCCGGGGAAGGTCGGCTTGTCGAAGGAGCGGCGCGGCACCCAGATGTGCAAGCCATCCGAACGGCGCACATAGCCCGTCATGTGCGGCCCGCCGGCGCGCACGCCGAACCATGGCACCGCCGAGCGTTCCATCTCCATCAGCAACGGCGCGCCGTCCTGCGGGGGCACCGCATAACTCTCTTCGCGCCACAGACCCTCGAAGTAGCCGCGCTCGCGCAAAGCCAGCAGAAACGCGCGGACCTCGTCCGTGCGCCTTGCCGGCGTGTCGAGGCGGGGATCGAGATGCCAGGCTCCGTTGCGGCGCTCGAACAGACCTGAAGCCTGCACCGCATCGGCCGCGAAGTCGCGATGGACGAACCCGGCGCGGTGCTCGCTCACGAACCACGGCTCGAACTGGGCGAGGTCGGCGTTGTTGCAACGGCGGATATGATCGAGGAAGGACATGGGGCGAGGAGATAGCATAGGGTGACGGCGATGACCGAAGACGAACTTCAGGCGCGGCTCGAAGCTGCGCTGCCCGCTGTCGACCTCCATCAGGTATTCGTCGAGGAATGCCAGGACCAGGACGTGCGGCTGCGCTTTTTACCGCCGGCCGGAGGTGAATGGACGACGGCGGCGCTGCTGTCGCTGGTCGATACCTCGCTGCGCGCGGCCTCGGGCCTGGAAACGCGCGTGTCCCATCTCACCGTGACGGTGCTGCGGCCCGCCCAGGCCGCCGACGTGATCGCGCTGTCGCGGGTGATCCGACGCGATGGCGCCTCGGACCATGCCGAGACCTGGCTGTTCAGTCACACCGTCGTCGAGCCGATGCTGCATGCCACGGCGACGTTGATCCGATCGCCTTAGCGAGCGGTCAAGCGGACGGCCAGCGCCACTCGCGCTCGGCTTCAACCGAAGCGTGGATCGTCTGCGTCGACCCGTGCGTGTTCGCTTCCTCCCGGCGACATGGACAGTGACGTCACGCCCTTCCGGGAGCGGAAGGGATGCCAGTCGCCCGGCGTACGATGGCGGGCTTTCCGACGTCGACGTGCATGGTTTGCGGGTCGTCGGCGGTGATGAGCTGAAGCGGCGTCTCTCCGGGACGCGGAATCGGGTACGTGCTCATCGGTTAGCCCGAGACGCGGCGCTTGCTCGCTGAACTGACCGGCTTGGCCGCGCGAACTCGGCGCGCGGTGACGGGGATGGCTTGCAGCGCATTCGAGGCCCCGGTGGTGGTCTGCGTCCCGGGCGTGGCGCCGACAATCGGGTGGCCTCTCGACACGAAGCCGCAGGCCGACCGCTTGAGCTTGTCGAAACAATCTGCCTAGACTTCGCCATGATTGCCAATCAGCCAGTTTCACGTTTGCGCTCGCTTGCGCTGACGGTCGCGCTGTTTGCGGTCACTCTTGCCGTGTTCCAGCCGTTGGCCCACGCCCTCATGTTGCGGACGGGCGGCCTCGAGGCCGCCACTGCCCTGTGGGGCGCGCTGTGTCAGACGAGTGGCGAGAAGGGCGACTCCGATTCACAGGGGCCGGCGAATGCCAAGGTCCACGACTGCTGTTTCGGCCTCGCTCACGCGCCGGCGCAGGCACTGCCGCCCGGCACCTCGATCGCGGTCGATTCCGTCGAGGCACCGCAGCGTGTCCACACGGCGCATCATCATCCCTCGACCGGCGCCATCCGCGACGGTCCCAATCAGCCCCGCGCTCCACCGCTTCCGAACGACTGACCATTCGTCCTGCAACGCGCATGCCTGAGGTGTGCGTATTGTGTCGCGTCAGCCATTCAAGGAAGCATCATGCCGTCGATTCTCAAGGCGACCCTCGTCGCCTCCATCGGACTCGCCCTCGTGCCCTCCATCGTTCGCGCCGAGGACCTGGCGCAGGGCCGGACGCCCACCTTGCCGGCGATTACGGTTACCGCGCCCTCCGCGTCGCTCACGGTCCCGTCGGCCAAGCAGGCTGAGGAGCAGATCAACAAGACACCCGGTGGTGTCGAAGTCGTGCCGGCGACCCGCTATCTCGATGGCCGCGCCACGACCATGAAGGACATGCTCGACTACACGCCGGGCGTCTGGGTGCAGAGCAAGTACGGCCAGGAGGATTCCAAACTGGTCATCCGAGGGTCCGGCCTGTCGCGCAATTTCCATCTGCGCGGCGTGCGCCTTCTGCAGGACGGATCGCCCATCAACCAGGCCGACGGCAGCGGCGATTTCCATGAGATCGACCCGCTCGCCCAGCAATATATCGAGGTCTACAAGGGCGCGAATGCACTGCGCTACGGCGCGGCGAGCCTGGGCGGCGCGATCAACTTCGTTTCGCCGACCGGCCGCAGCAACCCGGGCGTCGCCGCCCGCGTCTATGGCGGCAGCTATCAGACCTTCGGCCAGCAGGCCGCGGCCGGCTTCAACGACGGGCCGTGGGATGCCTGGCTGTCGTTCACCAACCTGAGCGGCAACGGCTTTCGCGAGCACACCAACCAGAGCCTGCAGCGCGTGAACGCCAATGTCGGCGCCCAGATCTGCTCGAACGCGGAGACGCGGTTCTTCCTGTCGGGCAATCAGGTCCGGAACCAGATTCCCGGCTCGTTGACCCAGCAGCAATACCTGACCGATCCGCAGCAGGGGCCGCTCGCCAACGTGCTGCAGAATGCGCGGCGCGACGTCGATTCGTTCCGTTTCGCCAACACCACCGTGGTCGACATCGGCGATGACGCGCTGACCCTGCAGGGCTTCGTGAAGTCGAAGTACCTGTTCCATCCCCTCACGTTTGCCGTGATCGACAACAACCTTCTCGATTGGGGGCTGACGGGCCAGTACAAGGGCAGCCGCTCGGTGGCGGGGCATCGCAACGACTTCGTTCTCGGGGTGAACTACTTCGCCGGGACCAACCGCAACAAACAGTTCGTCAACCGCTTCGGTGTGCCCGGCGCATTGACCAACGACAATACCGAAAACTCGACCAGCATCGAGGTCTATAGCGAGAACTGGTTCTATGCCACGCCCGAAGTCTCGATCGTCACCGGCCTGCAGCTCAACTGGCAGACCCGCGTGCTGACCGACAACTATCTGGTCAACGGCAACGATTCCGGATCGGCGGCTTTTTTCGAAGTGAACCCGAAGATCGGCGCCCTCTGGTAGCCGCGCCCAGGCCTGCAGTTCTTTGCCAACGTCTCGCGGGCCTCGGAGCCGCCGACCTGGTCGGAACTGAACCCCAGCGTTGGCCCGGATTCGCGCCGCTAACGTCCTGGACCGCGGAAATCGGAACGCGCGGCACGATCGGCAGCCAGTTCGGCTGGGACCTTTCGATCTACCGGTCCTGGGTGAAGGACGAGCTGCAGCTCCTCGTCGTGCCGGGCTTCGGCGGTTCGGCCATCGCCATCAACGTCCCGAACGCGATCCACCAGGGCATCGAACTCGGCCTGAACGGCACGGCCTGGCAGGGCGAAAAGGGCGACCGGCTGACCGGTCGCATGGCCCTCACCGTCAGCGATTACAGCTTCGACAACAATGCGACCTACGGCAACAACCAGCTTCCGGGAGCACCGCCGTACTATGTCAGGGCCGAGGCACGCTATGCGACGCCAAGTGGCTTCTACATCGGCCCCAATGTCGAATGGGTGCCGCAGGGCTACTACGTCGACAGCGTCAACAACCCGGCCTTCATGACTTCGTCCTATGCGCTGCTCGGCGCCAAGGCCGGATACACGGGCTTCAAGGGGGTCGAGATCTTCCTTGATGCGCGCAATCTCACGAACCAGATGGTCTCCAACGTCGGTGTGACCAACACCGCCACAGCGACGAGCCAGCTCTACAATCCGGGCGAGGGGGCGACGATCTTCGCCGGAATCCAGACACGGTTTTGATCCACGAGGGGCCCGCCGCTCGCTTTCGCGACGGCGGGAACTCTTTTTCTCGCTGCCGTGCGGCAGCAAACTCGTCAATGGGAGGTATCGATGATCGGACGTCGAACTGCGATCTGCGCGTTTCTTGTCCTGTCCTGGACTGCACCCGCGTCGGCTCAAGACTACAAGCTCGGTTCGCTCGAGATCGCGACGCCGTGGACGCGAGCGACGGCGGCCACGGCCAAGAGCGGTGGCGGATTCTTGACCGTCACCAACAAGGGCACGTCGGCCGACCGCCTTGTTGCCGCCCGCAGCCCGGCTTCGCTCAAGGTCGAGATTCACGAGATGAAGATGGACGGGCAGGTCATGCGCATGCGTGAACTCGCGAATGGCCTTGAGATCCCTGCGGGGGCAACGGTGACGCTCAAGCCCGGGAGCTTCCACATCATGTTCATGGAGCTGAACTCGCCCTTCACGAAGGACGCCAGGGTTCCCGTCACGCTCGTCTTCGAGAAAGCCGGAAGCATCGACGTGGACTTCAAGGTAGAGGCCATCGGTGCCGCCGGCGCCGGCCACCAGATGCGATAGGAGGCAGTCATGAGTTTGCCCGATCGTTCAGTCGGTCGATCGCTCGCCACCGTCGCCTTGAATGCAACGCTCTGTGCTGCGATCGGAGCATTCCTGGCAGGAATCCGTGGAGCGCAGATGGGCGTGGTGGGCGGTATCCTGATCGCCGTTCTTCCCGTCCTCCTGCGCAGGGGCACGCGCTGGCTCGTCGAATCAGGCGGGCTGCCGCGGCTCGTTCTGGGAGAGATTGGCGCTGCCATCGTGCGGGCTGCCGCGATGCTGCTCGATGCAGTCGAGAGGCCGTTGCGCTGGCTGGCCTCGCGGCTGCGCGGGCCGGCCCTGCTGGCGCGCTTCGTTGGCGGGGTTGCTGCGGAGGACGCGGCCGTTCCGGTACGAGCGGTCATGCGGTCGAGCGCGACGCCGCTCGGCCTCGCCAACTTGGCCGCCCTCGGCGTGATCGCGGTCAATCTCGCAGACCTCGACTTCGCGGCGCCGATCGCCTTCCTCGGTCTCGGCCTGCTGATACTGGTGCTGCTGGTGAGCGAGAGCGAAGCCGCGTATGACGCCGGAAAGCCGTGACACCGGAGCGGCTCGTGCGGCTCGCGCCGCCCGGCGAACTCGCGGAGCCGCTGCCGGTTGCCGTCCGGCGCGGCATCCTTGCGCTCGTGATCTTCTTTCATGTCGGGGGCGGCTGGGCGCTGACGCAGTTCGAGCCGGTCAGGTTGATCGTGGGCGACATCGCGCCGATGGAAGTGCGCATGGTGGCGGCCGAGGAACCGGCGCAGCCCGAGATCGAGAACGCGGAGCCGCCGCCGCCGGTGGAGTTGAGGCCGCCGCCGCCCGAACTGGCGACCCTCGTCGAGCCGCCGCCGCCCGACCTGCCGCCGCCGGAATTCCC
>Ga0209702_10000432_pt1 | contig 85676 bp, 74 predicted proteins | sample FRY01_FD_187210 | JGI IMG/M metagenome (GOLD analysis project Ga0209702, IMG submission 187210) | Freshwater microbial communities from Lake Fryxell liftoff mats and glacier meltwater in Antarctica - FRY-01 (SPAdes) (version 2) | ecosystem: Environmental > Aquatic > Freshwater > Ice > Glacier...
CCGTGATTCGAGCCATTCTAAGCCCCCCGCTGCTCACGGCTTCTTCCCATCACTCCCCTTCGCGTTTGGAATCGTGCCGGCTTGCTCGTTCTTCACCTTGTCCTTCATGCCCTGATAGATCATGGCCTGGACGAAGACGCGTTCGCCGCCCCCCACCCCCCGACGAGTCTGCTGGCGCGGTTGCCGGTTTGCTGGAGGTCGTGAAACTCGCCTTTGTCCAGTTCATCTTCGAAGGCCTGCAATGATCGCTGCATGGAGAGCATGATGTTGGCGGCGACGGCCCATCTTCGCGTTCGACACCGTCGATGGTCAATGATCCGCGGTGAAGATAAAGGTCGCCAATGTGCAAAGCTGCGACGAACATTGAGAAGTTCCGCACCGCGCTGTTACACTTCAACCACGGAAACGCCATTGTCCAGTGGATTTGTCGGGCGCTCGCCTGCGACACTGGAAAAGCGAATTCCTATCAATACGAGCTGCTGTCGAGTGAGATTTTTAAGTCGCTTGCCGAATCAAAGTATCTCTGCAATCGCTGGCGATTGGATTACAACCATCGACGCCCGCAGCATACGCTGGGCAATCAAACGCCCGCAGAATTTGCGAGCGAGTGTGATGAAGCGGTGTTATCGCGAGTTGAACGAGCGCAAATCAAGGAGAAGGCTTGACATGTGGACGGATGAAACTAGAATCCAAAAATCCCATAAGGGGTGGTCCTTGTGTGGGGTCCCGGTCACCAACGCATAAAGAAGATCACCCACGGAATGGAGAGCATGAAGTTAATTGCGCCCAGCAGCAGGCAGAAGCGGAAGACAAAGAAAGCGCGGAAGGAGCCCACCTGCTGATGGAGGGCGAACACCCATATAAGCGGCGCGTAAAAGACGGGCGATAGGAACAGTTGCGTTAAACACGCTACTACGAGGAACCAAAGCAGAATGCTCCAGTCGTGTGGATTTGGGGAACTGACATGCATGATCCGCAGAGCGGGTAGCCAATTGAGCGATGTTGGGAGAAGTGCCAGAGCGATCGTCCAACGCCCGTGCCGGCGTGCCGCGGCGGCTCCACTGACCAGACCCGCGCGCACCCAGGTTCTTCCGCACTCAGGGCATCTGGTCGCGGACGGCAGAGGGTACCCGCAGGCCGGACAGGCTATCTCTCCGGACCAGCAGGCACGCAAAAATGTGGTTGCCCGGATCATCATTATGGGCAGGGAGGATTGGGTGGATCGCAGCAGATACAGGCGAGTGCCTGTGCGGCGTCGTAGGCTCCACCGCCCCAATTGTTGACTGCCTGGTAAAAAATGTAAGCGTGCTGATAGCACTTCCATCGTAGGATTCTGGTTGGCAGGCCATTACATGCGCCCAACATGCACCCAAAGAAGTTAGTATCACACAAACCCCTGCCTATGTTGCACGTCCCGTAACAATTGTCATGGGTGTTGCAGCATGGGGTGAACAGGCCGTGGAAGTAAGAACACCGGGTGAGAAGTCCGGAGGCCCAGCCACCTCCGCACCCGTTTGGCGGCGGAATAATGTATAATGGGCGTGGCCGTATATCGTTGCACGGCACTACTTGGCCCTCAGGCTGGGCCACCTGCACCGCATGAGCGAACTCCACGTACGCGATGACAGGGTCGCATTCCGCCGCACGCGGCACTATCTCGTCGAGCCTGATCAGGTCCACATTCAGGGAATCGGTGATCACGAAAGGGCCCAGGCGATCGGGCTCGTAGCGTCGTAACGCCTCACTGGCAGGGATGGTCATTCGACTGGTCGGCGTCGTCACCATGTCCGCACCCAACTGCAAGCCGGCTTGCATGTCGCTGACGACGCAGAAAAGATCCGCCACGCTCAGGATTCCGTCTCCATCCACGTCAGCGCGGGTATCCCCATTCAGAATGAGGATCTGGCATACCAGCAGGTCTATATCGTCAACGAGCGTGGAGTGATCGAGGTCAGTCTTGGCATACAGGAGCGTTCCCGCCCTCGCTTGGTCAGCGAAATCGGCCATCTCGCCTTTGAGCAGCCGGAGGCCCGTCCCCGTGTTGCCCGAGAGGAGATATGCCCTCTCAAGAAGAAGGTCGCTGGAATCGACCAGCCTTATGAGAAGATCTGGAACTCCATCGAGGTCCTGGTCGGGGATCAGCGCGGCGCCCAACCCCCCGAAGTTGCCGATGGGGCATGCAACCGCCCATAGCGGATCGGGATTCCCGACCTCATACATAAAGCACGCACCACGCATGTGGCCGCCTACCGAGTAGCCGGGCGCAAGGGCCAGGAACTTCTTGCGCCCGCTCGGCGTGATATTGGACAGGCCAAGATTGAACAGTCCGAAAAGTTCGCTGGTCCCAAGCCCCTCGTAGGTCGAAAGGACCACGCTCAAGTTCGATCCGGATACGACAGCCCATTGATTCGTCGTCCCCGCGACGGGCAGGAACCGATCCTCAATGCCATCACCATCCACGTCAAAGACGAACGCGACCTGCGCGTTGGCTTCGGATGAAAGGAACAGAGCAACGAAAAGAACATGCAGTATCCGCGTCATGTGAACTCCTCCCAAGTAGGTCGTGCGTGGTGCGAACACTGTGCCAGTGTAACAGCCCGGCGCAAAGTGGACTTCCACTCGAATTGTGGACACCCTAACCGGTAGGCTTACGCTTGCCAGAAGGAGTGTGTTTCATGTCCACGAAAGTGAAGCAAGCTCACGGTGGCGGCAATCGCCGCGAGGCTTTGTCAAGCGCGACACACCGCCGACCTCGGCCGTTGACGCTCCTACGGGGCGATCCAAAGGGTTGGCATGACATCGTCGTCCCTCGTCGCAAACGCGTCGGGGGACACTTCGGACTTCCACTCGATTCGTGGACACGCCAACCGGCAGGCTTACGCCTGCCAGAAGGAGAGTGTTTCATGTCCACGAACGGGAAGCAAACTCACTGAGAAGTTGATCCCCTGCTTTGTCCCAAATGTAATCACGAGATGCGCATCGTGTCACTCATCAATGACGCGCAGGTCATCGAGCGCATCTTGCGTCATGTTGGCATGTGGGTCAATGAACTTTGCAATCATGGCCGTCGCATCGCACCAAGTACGGGGCCGCTGGCAACGGGAATCATTGAGCGCGGCTAACTCGTCATCGAACCGTGGCTTGACGATCCGATGCCGGACTATGACTGCGGAGTGTGATTGCGGACTGTGATCGCTGATTCGCAGTGCGATCCACCGCTTTGAAGCAGAGGTGACAAACACGATTCGAAAGTCGCCACAGCTGTCGCCTGGGTGCGAATCTCTCCATGCGCACACCGCCACGGCGTGGAGTTCGGGGGGAATGACCCGAGGTGAAGGCAAAGGTCGCCAATGTGCAAAGCTGCGACGAACATTGAGAAGTTCCGCACCGCGCTGTTACACTTCAACCACGGAAACGCCATTGTCCAGTGGATTTGTCGGGCGCTCGCCTGCGACACTGGAAAAGCGAATTCCTATCAATTTGATGATTGGATGTGCGTCGGACATTCGGGAAAAATCGAGGCACTGGCGCGTAAACTGATTCCGACACTGGGCACGGATGACTTTTTTGATGGAGGCTGGCATGACACCCAAACAACGGATGTTCGATCCCAATTCAGGCGGCGTAAAAATCCCGCCCACCGTGCAAGCGGATGTGAAGAAACGCATCCGCGCCGTTGCAGAGAAGGAATTCAAAGACGAATATACGCGTCTTGAAATCCGCTTCAAAAACCAGTTTTGTTACATAGACGCATATACCGAGCCCGTACTAACCAAAGGCTGGCCTCCTGCGGACTGGCTTGAACCTCGCGAAGAATATGTCGAGCGATTGCGTAACACACCGACACATCTTTGCCGTCTGCGTTATTTCGGCAATGACGAATGGGGCTTTGCGTTCTACACCTACAGCCGCGAAAAATACGAATTATCCAGGTACGATGATGGTCGGTTCACGGGCAAACCGGAACGCGCCTTTCTGATTTCCGCAAATGTATATTTGAACGAGTAAAAGTCTTCACCGCGTGCGATTTCATCGCGGCAATCACGCAGCACATTCCAGACAAGCGCTTTCAGATGGTGCGTTACGACAGCTAGTACTCCAACAAGATGCGTGGTCAGCGAAGGAAGCGTGCGCAGGAGGCAGAGGAAAGAGCTGCGAACGAGTCTGCGGCAATCGGCAACGACTTTGCAGCAACAGCAGAGCATGGGTGTGGTGTGAGAACGAGTGCCGCGGTGGAAATCATCGAGCATCTTGCAACCAAGCCGCGGCGCATTCTGTCGCATGGCGTCGCGTTCGTGGCGTGAGCTGATCAAGAAGGTCTGGGAAGTTGTTCCCCTGCTTTGTCCCAAATGTAATCACGAGATGCGTATCGTGTCACTCATCAATGACGCACAGGTCTTCGAGCGAATACTTTTTCTTCTGGAGTATATGTATTTCGTTTCGCTCGCTCTGAGAAAATTGTGTGAAGTTTTTTTATGTATGAATTCTACTTCGTTCTAATTCAAAAGAGAATCTGCCGAATGAAGCTCTGGGAACCGTTTTTTGACCCGAAGAAATGCCTTGTGTACATTCTTGATTGATACCTGAAGAATCTGTTCAATGAATGACACCCTGATTTTTCGATCGGCAAGCGTGAGAAGTATCCCTTTGCCACTTCTGCCTGAAACAATGAAGTCAGCTTCGGCGTCACCCACCCTCCTTCTTTCGTTGATATACCTCGGTCGTTTGTCGATGAAGACACGGCCCTCGAGCTTTTTGACCTTCATTCCACGACCTCTCCGTCTTCGTTTCTTTTGCATCCGGAAAGCCTCAATTTTCCTGCCATACACACTTCCGATGTATCGGTAGATGCTTTCTTTGGATATGTTCGGAAGGTGCTTCTCTTTTTTCTTGATCCTTCCTGCAATATTGCTTGGAGACTGTCCATCGTAGAGGCTTCCTTCCACAAAATCCTTTAATTCCTTGTTCTCAACGATTTTCTTTGACTGGTATTTGCTTTGTTGTCTTCGCACATATGACTTGTGCTGTGCTTTCTGCGGGTCATATACCCCATCTGCCTGGTTTCTTCGTATCTCATTCCATATTGCTGACTTTGCTCGACCAAGTGCGTTGCCCAGGTCTTCGAGCGAATACTTTTTCTTCTGGAGTATATGTATTTCGTTTCGCTCGCTCTGAGAAAATTGTGTGAAGTTTTTTCATGTATGAATTCTACTTCGTTCTAATTCAAAAGAGAATCTGCCGTACATACCAAATGCTTCGCTAACTTGAACGGAGACTTTATGAATGTTCTGAACCTGACCATCGGCTTTGTCATTTGCCTCACACCTGTTGTGACCAGTCCCGTATCTGCACAGAGGGAGATCATGGTGGGCTTGGAAATAGCTGCATCTGCGCCAAACTATCGCACTTTGATTTGGTCGGACCCGTCGACCCTCCCGCGCGCCGCAATCGCCGATCTGGAAGACTTGCGCGCCGCGATCGTGGCGATTGGTCAACCCAAGCCCGCAGTCTTGGTGAACAAAAATGGTCGAGTGGTGGCTCTTATTTCTTCAAATGACGGACATGATCCCGCGGTCCCATCTGGCGTCACGGTCTGGCCCGATTGGCAAATCGCTGACGAGACGATTCACTTTGCCTATGCTTCTCAAGTTAAGTTTTTGTCCAGCCATCATGTACAGCTCTCCCAATACCCGCAAGGTGGTCCCTGGGACGCATTCATTGTGGACATTCGGCGCCCGACCATACGATTCCAATTCTCTGGTTACCAGCTTGACACGCTTCGCGTCACCGACGCTGGGAAGTGGGCCGCGCTTACGACCGATGGAATCCTGAATGCTGGCAAGTTCAACACTGAGGGCGTTAACGGGACGGTGAACGGTACGCCAGTCCCGTTCAGCGGCACGGTCAGCAATCTCATCTGGCGCAATGACGGCCGCTTCTTGCTTGTCGAAAAGGTGGATGGAGGAGTGGATTCACTGCGAGCAAGCGATTGGAGCGTCGTCTCGAATATTTCAGCTGGGCTTGGAATACACAAGGGGAGCGCCAGGCCCATCGGTCGCGATGCTTGTTTTGCGTCGAGCCCATCGGGCGGGTGCGTGTTGAGTGTTTCGAACGAAGGCATTCTTTCCGCAACGAGATGGCCAACGCAGGTGGCAGGCGAAACCAGCGTGTATGTGTCACCGCTGGGGAAGTTTCTGATCACTCAAAGGAATGATGTGGAACCGTTTGCCCCGCGCGCCTATCGCAAGACGCCGGAGGCATCGGATTCGGACATAATTCCATCCTGGCCGTTGGTTCCAGTTGGCACGAGGATTTACGAGTCTGGTTGGCTGTTGTGGTTGCCTTGATGTGCGCGGTGTGCGGGATTGTGCGAGACGGCGCGTGCCATTGTTTCGCGATGCAATTTCTTGCGCGGTCGTGTGCTGTCACGGCAGCGCAATGCGCGCATGGTAAGACGCGTCGGTAAGCATGGTTTGCGAATCACCCGGCAATCCGTGTGGTAACCACTCATCTTCCGATACGATTCTTCCACCGGATTGCTTGGCAAGCCACTTCGCTTGATCCTGGTTTTCCGCGCGATCCATACTGCATGTGCTCCACAAGACCATTCCCCTCGGGGCGCACAGGCCGCGGTGATGATCGCCGATGCCGCGTTGCAATCGTGTGAGTTCTTCGAGATTGCGTTCGTTGAATCTGTACCGCGCCTCGAGTCGCCGTCCCAGCACTCCCGTGTTGGAACACGGCACATCTAAGAGCACCAGATCGAAGTGGCGCGGCAGTTGTCCAAGTTCCGCGAGTTCAACGACTTTGAGATTCGCAATTCCAACGGCGCGCGCTCGAAGCGATTCCATACGCTGCGCATCGGGATCGGTCGCCCAAACCTCTGCGCTCGGATGCATCAGCGCGCACTGCATCGCTTTGGTTCCGCGTCCAGCACAGGCGTCGAGAATTCTCTTGGGCGAGAGATCGCGCGTCGAAGCAATCGCGCGCGCACTCGCGGGATCCTGAACGATCAGCGTCGGAAACTGCGTGAGTGTTGCAGTGAGTTCGGCGGTGCTGCCATTCCATACAAAAAATCCTTCGATGGAATGCGCCGTCATCTTCGCGCGCGCGGGATGATCCTTGGCGAGCGTCACTCCAGCTGCATCATGCACAACGATCGGCATCTGCATGAGGCTGTGCAATGCAAACTTGCGGGCTGTTTCCATGCCGCGCGCCGTGGACCAGCGCGTGATCAGCGCCGCTGGATGGCTCGTCTGCGCAGCCAATCGCGCGATGGGGTCGGATGAAAAAACAGGAGTGCTCAACTTCAGCACCGTTCCATCTGGCAGGGGAATCAGATCTCCATGATCCCACCACGGGGTCTTCTCACTCGCGGCAATGGTCTCGCCACGCATGGCGGAAATTTTCCGCAGAAGTGCATTGACGAATCCGCCCGCGCCGGGTTGGAGTCGACCTCGCGTCCAAGTCACCGCGTCGTTCACCACCGCAAAGATCGGTTCGCGCGGCATGAAAATGATCTGCGTGATGCTGACCAGAAGTGCTGCGCGCACCTCGGGCTGAACTTCGAGCCATGGCCGACCACACAGCACGCGCGCGATGGATTCAGCCGTCAACCAATGTCGCAGAGTTGCGAATTCAATCGCGCTGCCGAGTCCGCCGGTTGCGCTTGGGTTTGACGCTGAAGGATCTTGTTCGGAACCAACTGGCGTTCGCGCTGTGCGTGCGTCAAAGCGCAGATCTGGAAAGTGCTGCAATTGACCAAGAATGCGCACCATCGCGGCGGCCCTCGCGGGCGAAACGCCTTGCAATCCAGCGCTCACTTTGTCCGAACTCGCACTGCGGATTTGCGCAGTGCGGGCGCCATATCAGCTCGTTCCCAGAGAAATGATCCCTTGCCAGCGGATTCAGGTTCGCGTCCGAAGTGACCGTGGTATGCAGTGTGCGCATAAATCGGCTTGAGCAACGCAAGCTTGGTGATAATGCCGTAGGGAGTGAGATCGAAATTCTCCTCGACGATGCGAGCGAGTTTCTCATCTGGAATCTTGCCAGTGCCTTGCGTATCAACAAGCACAGATGTCGGATGCGTCACGCCAATCGCGTATGCAAGTTGCACTTCACACACTTCGGCGAGATCGGCCGCAACTATGTTCTTGGCAACATAGCGCGCCATATATGCAGCAGAGCGATCGACCTTCGATGGATCCTTACCGCTGAACGCGCCACCGCCGTGACGACCGCGTCCGCCGTATGTGTCGACGATGATTTTGCGACCGGTCAGACCGCAATCGCCGTGCGGACCGCCAATTTCAAATCGACCCGTCGGATTCACATAGACCTTGATCCCGTCGTGCCACCAATCTCCAAGCACTGGCCGAATGACATGCTTGAGCACTTCGGCGTAGAGCTTGTCTTGGCAATCGTTCCACATCGGATGGTGTTGTGTGGACAGAACCACATTGACAATCTTGCGTGCTGAGCGACCGTCATATTCAACGGCGACTTGACTCTTCGCATCGGGGCGCAGTCCTTTGATAATTTCCTTCTCGCGCACTTCAGCTTGTCGAGCAACCAATCGGTGCGACAACATGATTGGCAGCGGCATCAGTTGGCGCGTCTCGCGGCAGGCGAATCCGAACATCATTCCTTGGTCGCCGGCTCCTTGCGCCTTCTTCTGTTTGGCCGACTTGGTGGTGTTCACGCCGCGGGCGATGTCGGGGGATTGCCGCCCGAGTGTGACGAGCACTCCGCATGACCGGCCGTCGAAACCCTTGTCGGCCGAGTCGTATCCGATGCGAAGAACCGTGTCGCGGACGACCTTTGGAATGTCCACATAACCCGAGCAAGTCACTTCTCCTGCAATAACAGCCAATCCGGTGGTCACCAGCGTCTCGCAGGCGACTCGCGATGCAGGATCAACCGTCAGCATTGCGTCGAGAACGGCATCCGAGATCTGATCGGCCATCTTGTCAGGATGACCCATCGAGACAGATTCAGAGGTAAATGTGTGATAATTATTTGGCATTTTGGATTCCTGAATGAATAATGAGTGAGAGAGGACTGTACAGGCAAACGGTACGCGGAAACAAGCCCGCCTAGGCTATTGACTGAGACCCATGAGACCGAATCAACCGATATCTGGCTGGCAAATGCGCTCGTTTTTCGTAGCGACGATGGCGTGTTTGTGCGCCTTTGCCATCGGAGTCGAAGCCGCGGCCCAAGTAGTTGGCAAGTTAGCGGCGCAACCTGCGGTCGACGACCTCTTTGCGAGCGACCACATATTCGTTCGCATTCGTCCTGGTTGCCAATCGACCACGATGGCCACTGGAGAATTGACTTTTTCAAATGTTGACGGCGTCGGCGATGCGACCGTGAGCAAGATGATGAAATTGTTTGGGGTGACCAAGATCGCGCCCGCGCTGTCGATTGCTGCTCAGCGCGCCGACATCGCCGCATCGGTCGGACTTGATCGCTGGTATCGCATCTCGATTCCTCAAGGATCCAACGCACTCGCCGTTGCGGACACACTGCGCGCATCGTGGACAGGTTTCGAAGTGTGCGAAGTCGACGGGATTGGCGGGCTCGCTGATATTCCAAACGATCCAAGTTTTCCAACGCAGTATTCGCTGTCGAATACCGGTCAAAGCAATGGCACCATCGGCGCGGATATTCGCGCATTGTCGGCTTGGTCGATTGTCAGCGGCAACCCATCGATCGTCATTGGGCTTCTTGATAGTGGAGTCTTTCCGCACGCGGAACTCGCTGGCCGAATCTTGCCTGGCCGCAACATTCCACTTGGAACGACCGACACGAGTGATGTGTGCGGCGGTCACGGAACACATGTCAGTGGAATCATGACAGCAACGACGGGAAACGCTGTGGGAATCGCTGGCATTTGCGCCAATGCGATGATTCTGCCAGTCGTGATCGTGAATCCTTGCTCTGGCTTGGAGTCGTATGTTGCCGACGGTTTGGTGTGGGCCGTTGATCAAGGTGCTGATGTCATCAATATGAGTTTGCAGTACAGCCTTGGTTCGCAGTACCTCTATGCCGCCGTGCAATACGCCGCCGCGCACGGTGTGCCGATGATTGCCGCGACGGGCAATTCCAATGCGGGCGTCGCATGGCCGGCGAAGTGGAACGAGACCATCGCAGTCGCGGGATCCAACCGCTTTGATCTGCGATACAGCGTTTCGAACTTTGGACCAGAAGTGGATGTGACTGCGCCCGGCGAGTCGATTTATTCCCTCACGCTGAACAATTCATATGGAATACGAAGTGGCACGAGCATGTCCGCGCCTCATGTCACAGGAACGATCGCACTGATGCGCGCCGTCTATCCCAACATGACTGCGGCGATGATGCGAACGGTGCTGATGCAATCGGCGCGCGACCTCGCTCCAGCAGGCTTTGACGATTACACCGGTGCGGGAGTGATCGACGCTGGCGCTGCCGTCGCTTTGGCGCAGAGCATGAATCCTGGGCCAGCGGATCTCAACGGCGATGGCTCGGTCAGCGGTGCAGATCTCACAATATTGTTTTTCCAGTGGGGTGCGTGCGCCAATTGTGCGTGCACAGCCGATTTCAACGCCGACTGCGTGGTTGACGCGGCCGACCTGTCGTTGCTCGTGTCGAGCTGGTCAACGCAATAGAATCCATACTGAGAAGCATCTCCGCATATTCACCCGCATATTCCTGCCCATATTCACCCGCAAATTCACCCGTAAATTCACCCGCGCATTACCAGTCCCCATGTCAATCCAAGTCGAACTATCAAGAATCTACATCCGCGAGATGGTCGATATGCAAATCATCGAACTCTCCGAGGTCGGTGGAACGCGTTCGTTTCCGATCGTGATTGGCATGACCGAAGCGTGTGCGATTGAGCGTCGCCGTAAGGGTTGCGGTGTCGAGCGCCCGCAAACACATGACTTGCTCTCGAATGTGATCAGCGAACTTGGTGCGAAGGTTGAGCGGATTGAGATTGTTGATCTCAAGGAAAAGGTTTTTTTCGCGCGGATCATTTTGCGACAGGGCAGCAAGAGAATCGAAATTGACGCGCGTCCTTCCGATGCGGTCGCTATCGGAGTCGCTTGCAATGCTCCGATGTTCGTGGCTGAGCATGTCATCGCGCAGGCATCAGCCGATGCGGTGTCAACGACCGCGCGACCAGCCCATGATGAAGCGGATGCTGATGCGGATGCGGATGCTGAAGCCGATGCGGATGCTGAAGCCGATGCTGAAGTTGATGTGGACGACATCTTCAACGAATCGGACGAATCGGACGAAGCTGACGACGAAGATTGATTCGCAGTCGTCGCAATCACGCTGCGGCGCATGTTGCACTCTTGTCATCGCTGAAAACTTATTCGCCGTGCTGGGTGCGAATCGGCCCAAAGAGTTCGCGCAATACTGTTGTTGCAAACGCTCCGGGCGGCAAGTCAAAGACGATGCGGATATAGCCGCCGAATTCATCAATTCCAGAATCAACCGATGCGTTGGCGATGGTGATGCGCAGTGGACGGCGCTCACCCGGTGGCGGATGGCTCGATGTTGAAAAGAGCGCGGGGTCGACGCCGAACACGCGCGCCGCATCGGTTTCGATCGAAGCCAGTGCCGACCCAGGCGCGAGCATCTTGTTGCCCCAGAGCGGTCCAGTTGGTGAGATTTCAAATTGCGTGGCGCGAGAATTCAGAGATTCATCGGCCTCGCTGCCATCGACGAGGAAGCACGCGCCACCGCCGTGGCGATAGGCGATGTCGCCCGTCGTCAGCGTGTTCAGCGTCTTGGATGCCACACGATCGTCGAGTACGCGATTGAAGATCGCAGATTGCAATGCATTCACCCAAAAGCGCAGCGTCGATCCGCCGAGTGATTTGACAGCGCGCGAACTCGTCCAGCCGCGCGATTTCGCAACCGCCATTCTGCGCTCGGCGTGATTGTCGAATCCCCAGAGTGGCACGCTTGTCGACCACGCTCCTGCGTCGCACGCAAGCCTTGCGGGCCGTTGATGCTCTGGGAAAACTGGGTGGCGCGTGCTGGTGAGATGTTCGACGATGCCATTCCAATCCTGGCGAAGAACCATCGCTCCCAGCAAGTGATTATCGATTCGATTTCCAAAGCGCTGTTCGCCAAATGCATTGGGTACGCCAATTTTCAACAGCTGAAGCAGCCTGCGATGAACAATTGGCAACTTCAGCGGATCAACTTCTCGCACCCGAATTGCAAAGCGGTTGCCCGCTAGATGACCGGTGCGCAACTTGTTGATGTGCCGATGACTCCACAGCACGACGAGTTGATCATGAGTGAGTTGCGATGGTGGTTCCTTGCCGGGCAGATTGACGGAAAGAGTCTGACGCGTCACGGCACGGCGATCTTTTCTGCCAGCGGTTCCGATCGATGCTGGATCGACTTGGAAATGTTCAGCGACAACCCGAATCATTTCTTCGTGCGCCATCCCTTGCTTCTGGATGCCGAGATAGAGATGCTCGCCCTCGCCCGATGGATCGTAAAGCGGCAACTCGTCGACGAGAAAATCGCTCGGTCGAAGCTTGATCACGCCGCCAGGCCCGTCGGCTTGGCAGAGTGTGCGGGTGATGAGCGGAGATGGTGTCGATGGCGCTGTGATTGTGGGCATGCGCACATTCACGCCGTGCTGGGCAAGCGCGTTGGCGATCTGCGCAGCGGGATCGCCAGAGTGATCGATGTGCAGAGTCTGCCAGCCGCGCGCGCTTGCAGCTTGGATGTTTTCAATCAGGTCATCGGCGAAGAAAATTTCATCCGCCGAACATCCCATCGCAGCCTCAAATGCGGCATAGATCGCGGGGTCGGGCTTGTTCAATCCCATGAGATGCGACGCGTAACGATGTTCGATCGCTCCAAATGCTGCGGATGCCTTTTGCATCTGTTGCCAGTGCGAATCATTGGTGTTGGAAAGGCACGCCACGCGCATGCCGATGCGCCGAAGTTCGCCGAGCAGTTCGGCCATGCCGGGATAGTCGCCAAGAATCCATCCATCGTGGATGCGTCCGATGTCTTGGGGCGAATAGACGCCGCCAAATATTGCAGCGATTTCGTGGACGAATTCGTCGTACGGCATGAGTCCGCGCTGATATCGATCAACCGCAGCAGCACGCAGTGGACGCGTGACATCATCGTTGCTGTCAACAGCAGCGTGGTTCGTGACATCGACGGCAGCGCATGCTTGCGCCCATGTTTGGCAGATTCGCACGACAACTCCGCCAAGATCGACGCAGATAATTTTTGGAATCGCAGATGACATGGTGGAATGATCGTCGGGATTCAAGTTGTCAGAGCGCGGCGGCCGTGCGCTTGTTCATCCGGCGTGCTTTGAAAAAGTTTGTCAACAGCGATCCGCATCGAACGCTCATCAATCCGCCGACGACATCCATGCGATGATTCAGCCGCGCGTCGCGGCAGAGGTCATAGAGTGTGTCGACCGCGCCAGCCTTGGGATCGCGTGCGCCATAGATCAGCCGAGCGACGCGCGCATTCACCAGAGCGCCCGCGCACATCGGGCATGGTTCGAGTGTGACTGCCATTGAACAGTCGTTCAATCGCCAACCACCGTTGGTGATCGCGGCGAGGCGCAGTGCGACAACTTCGGCATGGCCAGTCGGATCTCGGCTCGCTTCGCGATCATTGGACGCCTCGGCGAGAATCGTTCCGTGTCGATAAATGACAGCGCCTACTGGAACCTCGCCGCGCGCACCAGCAGCGTCGGCCAATTCAATCGCCCGCAGCATCATGCGATGATCTTCAAGCGAAGCACCCTGCGGCAGAGCGAGCAGTCGCCGACGCACTCGAAGACGCCACGGCGCGAATCGTGAAACATCGGTGCGCATCATCTTCATTCGTCTCCGACATTGCCTTCGCCACCGTCCTTCGTGCGCAAGCGTTCGGCAAATTGGGAGAGCACGCCACCGCTGGCCACGCGCGATGGTGGTGCCAAGACGATCAGCCAGATCGAAAATTCAAAGAGGAAATAGAGCGGTACGGCAACAACAAACAGCGACAGCAGATCGCCAGGAGCGATCGCAGCCGCGAGCACGATGACCGTAAAGAATGCGTACTTGCGATTCTTGCGCAGCATTTTTGGATTCACCACACCAATCCAACTGAGCAAGAGCAGCACGATCGGCAATTGGAAAGCCAGCGCGAAACCAAGCGCGAAGAGCAGCACGAAATCGAGATATTCACTCAAGCGAAAGGCGGCCACCAGCATGCCAGGATGTTGTAGTGCAACGCTCGCGATCTCGACTTTGCTTGAATCTCCAGCAACCGGAAGCGCAATGCGCAGTTCGCGCGTTGATGCGTTCACCCACGATTGTCCAGCGCTCGGCGCCGCCGGATCTTGTTCAAGGATCGCCAATCCAGTCGCGCCCGTCGCAGGTGCAACCTGCGTGGGTGATGGCGGCATACCGGCCGCCGTTGTGGTCGCAGGAGAAATGCTGAAGCCAACCAGCACACGCAACATCAATGGAAGCATCACGAGATAGAGCAGAGTCAATCCAAGGATGCCAAGGACGCCACTACCGGGCAGCAAGAGGCGCACGAACCGTTGTTCGTGTTGGTGAAGCCCGGGAGCTACGAATTTCCAACCTTGCCAGAGCACCCACGGAGTCGAGATCACCACCGCCAAGGCGAGCGAAAGTTTGAGATCCGTCATCATCGTTTCGGCAGGGCTGAGCACCGTCAGTTGTGCGGTGATGTCATTTGCGCGCATCGCACTCAGCAGCGGCTCACATAGGAAGTTTCGGATATTCTCGGCGAAGAAAAACAGGATCAGCATCAGCGGTACTGGCACAACAATCGCCAGAAACACGCGCTTGCGAAGTTCATCAAGATGATCGCCGAAGCTCATCGTCGAAGCAATTCGTGATGGTCGGTCGGTGATCTCGGTCATGAAGCACTCATCCTAGGCACACGCAGGAGTTCGCCGAAAAAGCGTGCGGCGTTCTCGTCGAGCTGCGCATCAACATCGACAGGATTTTCCCCGCGAATCTGCGCGAGCGCCGCGGCGACATGCACCACATGCTTCGGCTCGTTGGGCCACGCGCCGCGCACGGGTTGTGGCGCAAGAAATGGCGAATCAGTTTCGACCATGATTCGGTCGCCAGGAATGATCTTCGCCGCGGCTCGCACTTCAGCAGCATTTGGGAAAGTGAGCACACCCGTAAATGAAATGAAAGCGCCGAGATCGAGCGCCATCCGTGCGTCGTTCGAGTCGCCGGTGAAACAATGAAAAACGAATCGATTGCCAGGAAGACCAGTTGCCGCAAGCAGCGGCACGAGATCCGCAAATGCCTTGCGACAGTGCACGACGATTGGCTTGGCAAGACCGTCCGCACTCCACGCACAAATATGCGCGAGTTGTTCCTCAAGAACTTCCCGCTGCATTTTCGCGGGTGGCGTGTCGTAGTGATGATCCAATCCCAGCTCGCCCCACGCGACACACTTGCGATCTTCGCCTGCTCGACGAAGTTCTGCCCAGTCACGCGGCTTGTCGCTATACAGCGGATGGATGCCAGCGGTTGCGAAGAGCCGCGGATAGTGCGCCGCCAACGCCACGGTGCGCGTCGCATCGGCCGTCGTCGTTGCAATCGTGATCGCACTATGCACACCAACCGCCGCGGCGGCATCGAGCACTTCCGCAACGCGGCCATCGAATTCGCTGAATGTCAGATGGCAGTGCGTGTCGATCATGACGATGACGGTACTTTGAGAAGCGCGATGCGCATCATGACTGGTCCGACGATCTCGTTGAGTGCGATGCACGCAATCACGATGGTTGCAAGTGCGCTCGCCCATTGCTGTCCTGGGAATTCGGTGGCGATTTGTGCAGCAAGGGCAAGTGAAATGCCAGCTTGCGGCAAAAATCCAGCCCAGGCCCAGCGCGTCGCGGCGTGCGATAGGCCAGCGTGGCGAGCGGCGAGAGTTGCACCAGTCCACAGCGCGGCCAGTCGCACCGCGCAGAGGGTCATGACGATGCTCCAGTTGGCCACGAGTGATGCGAGATCGAGATGTGCGCCAGCGGCCGCGAAGAAAACGCAGCAGACGGCGAGAAAAAGTCGGCGCGATGTTGCAAAGAATGATGCCGTGACCACCGGAGCGATAGTGCGCGCTGTAAATCCAAGTGTCAAAGCGGTGATGAGCGGTGCGACGCCAATCGTGGTGCAAAGAATTGCCACGAAGATCGCAGTCACCAGCACGACCGTCGTCATGCGCCGCTCGATTCTGGCGAGCGCGATACGCAATGGAAACGCGAGTGCGAATCCGACGCCGATGCTTCCAGTGAGATGGAGTGAAATCCAATACCACGCGAGGTGATTCGCATTGGTTGTCGCGGCCACGAAAAACAACACGGTCGAAAACACAAGCACCAGCAAGAGATCCTTCGCGACAACGGTCGCCAAGATCAGTCGTGCAAAGTCGGTTGGATGGCGCATCTCGCGCAGCAGAGCAACGGCGACGGCCGAGCTGCTTGTCGCAGCGATCGTTGCAACGATGATGGATTGCTCGATTGATCTGAGAAAGAGAAACGCGATCGCTCCCACAGCGATGAAGATGGGAAAGATTTGTCCCGCAGCCAGCCTAGCAATCGTGCGTGCCCGTTCACGCAGAAATGCGCGGTCGATTTCTGCGCCAGCCACCAGTCCGCTCATCACGACGGCCAATACTCCGCTCATCACGACGGCCAACACTCCGCTCATCACGACGGCCAACACTCCGCTCCACGCGAGAAGTATGAGCAAAATCGGTTGCGGTTGCGGCATGCGATCGCCCTCGAGCATGCCGGCGCCGTGCGGTCCAATCGCAAATCCCAGTGCGAGCAGTGTCCATCCGCCGCCCAGGACCGTGACAATTGGAAAGCGTCTGCGCATGCGCTCGGTCCAACGGCTTCCCGCCACCAGAATCACGGCGCCGAGCGCGAGGGAGAGCGCGAGTGCGAGAAACGAGTTGGTCACGAATCGAGTCCGAGGAAATGCTCGACTGCAAACGCTGCCGCGATGGGGCGATCATCCTTGGGAATCTCTGCCAGGAATCCAAGCAAGGTGGTGGCCTTGTCGTCGTGGCAGAGTGCGAAAATCGCTCGGCTGCCGACCGACTGCGGCGCAGCGCCGCAAGTCCGGCGAAGATCGGCATGTCCTTGGCCATGTCCTTGGCATAATGGAAGCAAGGTTTTGGCTCTCGACCACAGTTGCGTCGACGATTCCGGCGTCCAGCACCGCGTTGATAACCGCGTCGAATGCCTGTCCGTGCTGGACGAAGATCGCTAGTAAGCGCATTTTGGACGATGCTTCAGCCATGGTTATTGCACTCTCGATCAAATAAGGCCAATAGTGAGCTACCATCGACGCATGCAATAACTCGTTGTCGTACATTGACTTGTGAAAGCACCCGAGCCAAACGAGCCAGCCTTCGCCCGTGACGCCAAGGCTCGGTGGGTGAACCGAAGAGCCCGACGACAATCCCAACCTTGTGGCTTGCCCATGGGATCGGCTCGGCCAGCGTTACGATCACCAAACTGGATGAATTTGGGTTGATTTCAGCGCATATTGCATGGGGGAATGCAATCCCCTCGGGCATGTGAAGTTGGCGCACCGTGCTCGCGCGCGGCGAGAGCTTCCCCGAGCGTCGATTCACTCACACTGTGCAAGACCGTGCGGTGCGCAGAGTGTGCAATCGCCGCCAGAACTTCGTGGAAATCGGCGCAAATCAGCCGCGCCGTGGCGACGGCGATGTCCATTCGTTGCGGTGTATCCACTGCGGCGCAATCTATCCGTTTCCAACGCGCTTGAAACCTTGCGGGGGAGCGCTGATCTGCATAACATTCAACATTCAACTGAGTTTGTGAAAAAAAGCACGAAGTAGCCATCACCATGAGCAGATTCTTCTTTCCTCGCTGGTCCAACTCCTTACTGCCGTTCATCATCCTGACGGGCGCAGTTCTCCCGCTCTACGCCGCCTTTGTTGTGGCGTACGGATTCAGCCCCAAGACGATTGACGCTGGATACCAACCAGTTCAGCCGGTTCCATATAGCCACGCACTTCATGTTGGCCAGCTTGGAATCGATTGCCGTTATTGCCACACGACCGTTGAGAGCGCGGCATTCGCGGCCGTGCCACCAACTCAGACTTGCATGAATTGCCACACGCAGATTCAGCGCGAGAGTCCCAAGCTCGCCAAGATTCGTGATTCATACGAGTCGGGCATGCCAATGGAATGGGTGAAGGTTCACAAGCTTCCCGATTATGCATACTTCAACCACAGCGCACATGTGAATCGCGGCGTGGGTTGTGTTGAATGTCACGGCCGTGTCGATCAGATGGAAGTTGTCTATCGATATTCACCTCTTGCGATGGGATGGTGTCTTGATTGCCATCGCAACCCAGTCGATCATCTGCGACCCGTTTCTCAGATGACCAATATGTCGTGGGATCAACGCATCGAAATGACGCGCAAGGAACGCGAATCTCTTGCCACTCTCTATCACATCAACCCAAGCGAGAACTGTTCGACATGTCATCGGTAAAGAAAAACTATTGGCGAAGTGTTGAAGACCTCACGAGCTCGAGCGAGTTCAAGAATTGGATGCACCGTGAATTGCCTGATGGCACTTCCGAGGAAGCGACGGAGAGCGAGCGCCGCAACTTTCTCAAGGTGATGGGTGCCTCATTCGCGCTTGCTGGTCTTGGACTGGCAGGATGTCGTCGTTGGCCTGAAACGAAAATTGTGCCCGCTGCGAGTCAGGCAGCCAATCGCATTCCGGGCGCGCCGGTCTATTACAGCAGTGTCTGGGAATTTGGCGGATTTGCGCAGCCGATGCTGGTGAAGAGCTATGACGGCCGCCCGATCAAACTCGATACGAATCCTGTGCATCCTTGGGGCGGGGCTGGAATTTCATCTCCCGCGCAAGCGCAGGTGCTTGGCTTGTATGACCCAGATCGCAGCCGAGCTGTTCTCTCTCATGGCAAGCAATCTTCATACGACCCATTTGCGATTTTTCTCAACAACAAATCCGCGCAACTGCGTGCGCAAGGTGGCAAGGGTCTCGCGATTCTCACCGACATGCACAGTGGACCGAGCCACGCCGACATGATCGCCCGTGTGCAGGCCGCATTCCCGCAAGCGCAGATCGTTGCGTGGGAACCACTCTCGCGCGACAACATCATTCAAGGAACTGCGATGGCGTTCTCGTCGTCACTGCGTCCTGCGCCATCATTCGACAAGGCCAATGTGATTGTGTCGCTCGGCGATGACTTTCTCTTCAGCTCTCCCGACTCGCCGCGTTGGTCGCGCCAGTGGGCGGCGGGTCGCCGTGTTGAAGCGGTTGATCCAAAGACACAGCAGATCGCTCGTCTCTATGTGATCGAGAACGGCTTGACCACAACGGGAATGAACGCCGATGAGCGGTTGGCAATTCGCATGAGCGAAATGACCGTCGCGGCAGCGCTCATCGCGCAAGGTGTCGGCGCAGGATCGGCGCTGCCCCAACTGCAAACAATCATCGATTCAGTCGCAGCTTCGCCAGCGGCGCAGTCAGTGCTCTCCGGTCATGGTCAAGAAGTGATCAAGCATCTCGTCGACGATTTGAAAGCCAATCAAGGCAAGTCGTTGGTCACAGCAGGCGCAACGGCTTCCGCTGCGACGCATGCCTTGGTCGCCGCGATCAATCGCGTACTCGGCAATGAAGGAACTTCGATCAACTACACCGCCGAATCGATGCCAGCATCGAAGGATCAATTCGCCGCGCTCTGCACTGCGATGAACGCAGGTTCGGTCGACACGCTGCTCATGCTCGGTGTGAATCCTGTTTACAACGCGCCGGCTGATTGCGCTTTCGTCAACGGATTGACCAAGGTTGCCAATGTTGTTCATCTGGGCATGTATGCCGACGAAACCGCGATGAATGCTTCGTGTTCATGGCACATTCCACAAGCACACTTCTTGGAATCATGGGGCGATGCACGAAGCTTCGACGGCACACTTGCTGTGCAGCAGCCGCTCATTCTGCCAATGCTTCCCGCGGGGCAGGGCGGTCGCAGTCAAATTGAATTGCTCGCCGAACTGATCGGTAGCGAGCCGATGGATGGATATTCCATCGTGCGTCGCACGCATCTCGCCGCGAGTGGGCTCTCGGGAACGGGCTTCGAAAGCGCGTGGCGCACATGGCTCGATCAAGGATTTGTACCCAACACTGCGGCGGCCTTCGCGAACAATGCGCCGCTCGATGGTGGCACAATCGCATCGGCTGTGCGCACAGAGATTGCACAAGCGACCGCAGCGGTCGGCCCAGAAGTCGTCTTCCTCACCGACATGAAAGTGTGGGATGGTCGATTCTCAAATCTCGCATGGATGCAGGAGTTGCCAGACCCGGTGACGAAAATCACATGGGACAATGTTGCGCTGATGAGTTTTGCTTTCGCGCAGACACTCGGCGTCAAGCGCGGCGACATGGTGAAGATTTCCGTTGACGGTCGCTCGGTCGAAGCAGCCGCGTGGCCAATGCCCGGTTATTCCAACACATCCGTTGGACTAAGCGTTGGATATGGAAGAACCGGCGCGGGTGTTGGTTCGATCGCGCTCGATGCGGGTTTCAACGCGTTTAAGATTCGCACCGCTGCACGCCCCGATTGGGCGCCAGCGACCAGCATCGAGCGAACTGGTGCGACATATGTCATCGCACATACTCAAGATCACGGCGCCGCCGATGCGCTCGACCCAAAGGTCCCGGAAGCAGGCATCCAGGAGCGCCTGCCAACGCTGATCCGCGAGGCGACCATCGGTGAATACCGAAGTCATCCCGACTTCGCGCGCCATGTCACACATGTTGCAAGCCGACTTTCGCTGTGGTCTGAAACAAATCTTGACGGCGCGAAATTCCGCTGGGCGATGTCGATCGACCTGAACACATGCACGGGTTGCAGTGCATGCATCACCGCATGTCATGCGGAGAACAATATTCCCGTCGTCGGCAAGGATCAGGTCCTGCGCGGTCGCGAGATGTCGTGGATTCGAGTTGATCGTTATTTCCGCGGATCGGATCCAACGAACCCCGATGGATTTGCGATCCAGCCCGTCACATGCATGCACTGCGAAAATGCGCCGTGCGAGCAGGTCTGTCCAGTCGCCGCCACGGTGCATGACGCAGATGGACTCAATACGATGGTCTACAACCGTTGCATCGGCACGCGCTATTGCAGCAACAACTGTCCATACAAAGTGCGTCGATTCAACTTCTTTGACTATCAGCGCCGTGAATTGCAGCGCGAGGAAGGCTTTGCGAAAGTCAAGCCGGAGTATTATGTCGAGAGCGGTCCTGATGTGTGGTTGCGAATGCAGTTCAATCCGGAAGTGACGGTGCGCATGCGAGGTGTGATGGAAAAATGCACCTTCTGCACGCAGCGCATTCAGGCGGCGAAGATCAAGCATAAGAACGCGTGGGCACAGGCCGGGGGGATCAATTCAGATCAGTCGAACTATTCCATCCCCGACGGCGCCGTTGAAACCGCTTGTCAGGCAGCGTGCCCGACCAATGCGATCACCTTTGGCGATTTGAATGTCACCGACAGCAAGGTGGCCAAACTGCAGCGCAGCGGGCGCTCATATCAGATGCTTGAGGAACTCAACACCAAACCCCGAACTCAATATCTCGCGCGTGTAACGAATCCGGCGATCGAGCGTCAGAAGAGTGGATCGGATCATTCTCACGGATCGAGTTCCCCAGGACATTCGGGAAGTTGACCATGTCGATTTCTCAAACAACAAACTCGCGATCATCAACCAAAGGGTTCGTCGATCACGACAACACCGAGCAGCCGACCGATGGCCGCGCGCCGCTCGTGCTGAACATGCACAGCTTCGGCGAGGTCACTCACCAAGTCTGCCGAGTCGCCGAAAATCGTCCACCAATGGCGTGGTATGTCGCCTTCGTCATCTGCCTGAGCATCCTGGGATTCCTCGGTTTCTGCGTGGCCTATCTCATCTTCACGGGCGTCGGAGTCTGGGGACTCAACAGCCCCGTGATGTGGGCGTACGACATCACCAACTTCGTCTTCTGGGTTGGTATCGGTCACGCGGGCACACTGATTTCAGCGATCCTCTTTCTCTTCCGCCAGAAATGGCGAACGGGAATCAATCGATTCGCAGAAGCGATGACGATCTTTGCGGTCATTTGCGCTGGACTCTTTCCAGGCATCCATGTTGGTCGTGTCTGGATGGCATACTGGCTCTTTCCAATTCCAAATTCGATGGAAATGTGGCCGCAATTTCGCAGCCCGCTGCTCTGGGATGTTTTCGCGGTCGGAACATATTTCACCGTCTCACTCGTCTTTTGGTATGTCGGCATGATTCCTGATCTCGCGACGCTGCGTGATCGAGCCAAGGGTCGCTTCCAACAATTCGCATACGGGCTCGCATCGATCGGTTGGGTCGGATCCATGCGCCACTGGCACCGCTACGAGGTTGCGTATCTCTTACTCGCTGCGCTCGCCACGCCGCTGGTCTTGTCGGTGCATAGCGTCGTGTCGTTCGACTTCGCCGTCAGTCAAGTTCCCGGTTGGCATACCACGATTTTCCCGCCGTACTTCGTCGCCGGCGCGATCTTCTCTGGATTCGCCATGGTGGTCTCGCTGGCGGTTCCCGCACGCGAACTCTTTGGACTCAAGGATCTCATCACACTGCGCCATCTGGACAACATGAACAAGATCATCTTGTTGACTGGTTGCATGGTGGGATACGCATACTCGATGGAATTCTTTATCGCGTGGTACTCCGGTGCGATGTATGAGAAGTTCGCCTTTGTGAACCGAGCGTTCGGTCAATATTGGTGGGCGTACTGGATCATGATCAGTTGCAATGTGATCACGCCGCAACTCTTCTGGTTCAAGGCGGTGCGAACGAGCATCCCGCTGATGTTCATCTTGAGCATCTTTGTCAATGTCGGCATGTGGTTCGAACGATTCGTGATCATCGTTTCGAGTTTGGCCAATGACTACTTGCCATCGGCGTGGGATAAATTCGTTCCGACCTGGGTCGATATCGGCACGATGGTTGGCGCGTTTGGTCTGTTTGGCACGCTGTTTCTGCTCTTCTGCAGATACTTGCCGATGATTGCAATCGCTGAAGTCAAGATGGTGATGCCTGAGGCGAATCCGCATCCGCATGACGGGCATGACGGGCATGACGGGCATGACGGGCATGGCGTTCCATCCGGCGGCATTCCTGCTCTGCGCGAGCCTCGATCGACGGAGGATTCACTATGACCACCATCTCCACCAAGACACCGGTTTCTGCGGGACCGATGATCGATTCGTCGGCGCGCATTTACGGCATGATGGCGGAATTTGAAACTCCCGCGCAGATCACTCAAGCGGCCGACAAAGTTCGTGCCGCTGGATATCGATTCTGGGATTGCCATGTTCCATTTCCTGTACATGGGCTCGACAAGGTCATGGGCATCAAGCGCACCATGCTTCCGTTCTTTGTCCTCGGAGCCGGCACGACTGGGGCTATCGTTGGATTTTGTCTGCAAGCATTCACCAACGCCGAGAGTTTTTCAGTGTGGGCTCTCGTGTGGGTTACTGGTTACCCATTCCTCATTTCGGGCAAGCCACTCATGTCGGTGCCAGCGTGGATTCCAATCATCTTTGAATTCACCATTCTATTCTCGGCGCTTTCGACAGCGGGATTCATGTTGTTGCTGAATGGATTGCCTCGACTCTCGCATCCGCTGCTGGCCAACAATCGTTTTCGTCGCGCGACCGATGATCGTTTCTTTATCGTCATCGAATCGCGCGATCCGAAGTTTCTGCGCTCAAAGACGGAGGCGTTCATGAGGACGCTCGGCGCGAAGCACATCGAAGTGGTGGAGGATCGCTAATGCCACGCATCATCATTTACACATTGTTGATTCTGAGCCTGTTGGCCATGTTGCCGCCTGTTATCGCGGCCAACGCACGAGCGAAGCCCAGCCCAAATCTTCCCATCAACCTCATCCAAGACATGGATCTGCAGGCGAAGTTTCTGCCGCAATCAGAGAACGATCTTTTCGCAGACAAGCGCTCGCAGCGCCCGCAAATCGTTGGCACGGTCGCTCGCGGCGAGAGCTATCTCGACACGCATTTCTATGACGGCGTTGTCGATGGTCAGTGGGCCACGACCACTCCCAAGCAGTTACCGATGGATATGCATTTGCTCGTGCGCGGTCAGGCGCGGTTCAACATCTATTGCACGCCATGCCACGGATATTCTGGCCGCGGCGATGGCACAGTCAATCAACGCGCGCTCGACCTCGTCGCCAACGCCGAAGGTCCAGTCCATGGAACAGTATGGGTCGCGGCGAAAAGTTTGCACGATGCGACCGTCACGATTCAACCACTCGGTCAACTTTTCAATACGGTGACCAATGGAGTGCGCAACATGGCGGGATATGGATCGCAAGTTCCTCCTGAGGATCGATGGGCGATCGTCGCGTATGTGCGTGCGCTGCAGCGAAGTCAAAATGCAACGATCAACGATGTCCCAAGTGACAAGCGTGGGGGACTCTAAATCATGAGCGCATCAATAACCACCGTCGCCGATCTTTCTGACCGCAGTGTGCTGGGTGATTCTCGCTTGGCGCGCCTATCGCGCACGGCATACGCCATTGCGATTGTCGCGCTGATTGTGGCGGGCATCGTCGCCTTGCAGCAGAATGATCCACATGGATTCGCGATGATTTGGCTGCAGAACGGCATCTTCGTGGTGACGCTGGCCCTTGGAGCATTTTTCTTCACGATGCTTCAACACATCACCAATGCGGGATGGGGTGTCGCTGTGCGCCGCATCGCCGAAGTGCACGCTGCGAATCTCAAGTGGCTGTGGGTGCTCTTTCTTGTGCCGATGTTCTGGCTGTTGCTGTCAAACCACCAGTGGAATGGCTTTGGTCACGGGCTCGCGCTCATCTGGCCGTGGGCAGACCTGACGCACATGGCTACCCATTCGCCTGCTGAGGCAGCCCTCGTCTCTGCCAAGACCGCATTTCTCAACCCAACATTCTTCATGATCCGTTCGTGCATTTACTTCGCGTTCTGGGCGATCGCAACTGGATGGTTCTTCAGCACATCGCGTCGTCAAGATCACACTGGAGACCCAGCGCTTTCCAAGCGCATGCGATTCGCGGCGGCGCCGTGTTTGATTCTCTTCGCACTCACTTCGACCTTCGCAGCAGTCGACTGGATCATGTCGCTTTCACCAGCTTGGTTCAGCACGATATTTGGCGTCTACTTCTTCGCTGGCCTTTGCGCCGGTGGATTCTCATTTGTGGCGCTTGGCTGTCTGCGCCTGCAAGCGATGGGATATCTGCGCGGCGTCATCACGGCCGAGCACTATCAGGATCTCGGCAAGATGATTTGGGCATTTGGAATCGTCTTCTGGGCATACATCGCCTTCAGTCAATACATGCTGATTTGGTATGGCAACTTGCCAGAAGAAACGGTGTGGTTTATCGCTCGTCAAATTGGCAATTGGTCCTGGGTCAGTATGGCGCTGCTCTTTGGCCACTTCTTCATTCCATTCCTTTTCCTCCTCTCACGCTGGATGAAGCGTTGGCGAGGCACACTGGCGATTGGCGCAATCTGGATGCTCGCATTTGCGTGGTTGGATATTTATTGGTTGGTGATGCCGGTTGTGCCGCCAGATGTTGCGACATTCACCACATATGATGCGCTCGCTGCGGCGTATGCGACCACCAGCACTGGTCTGACCAATCCACTGAATTACCTGATGCTGATCGGATTCTTCAGTCTGTGCGTTGGCTCGTCAGCTCGTCGACTCTCGCAGTGCGCCGTTCTGTGTCGCCGAGATCCGCGTCTCAACGAGAGTCTCCAGTTTGAAAATATTTGACAACGAAAGAACAACCATGTCTCAAGATTCACATACCAAACTTGCTGTGCAGATCGATGATCCAGAACCGGGATCGACTTGGGTGGTCTCGCTCGTCGGAATCATCATTTTGTGCGTTCTGGTGATCGCGACCTGTGTCTTCTATTTCAAATTCGAGACCAAGGAAGTTGATGTCAAGATCATCGCGCCGACCGATACATGGATGCTTGGACTGAAGACTCAACAGCTGGGTGAACTGGCCGTCTATCAGAAGTATTCGGTGACTGCGCCCGATGGCACCGCCGAGCCGCGCATTCGAATTCCGATTACCAATGCGATGGAATTGGTTGCGGCTGAGGTGAAGAATCCTCCAAAGGCTGTCGCAAATGCATCGGCTGCGACATCCACGACATCCACGACATCCACGACCGCCAACCCATCAGCTCCAGGAACCGCCACGAAGTGAAGACCGCTGCGTCCATCTTGAAAACAATCGCGACGATCGCACTGCCGATCTTCGCGTGTGTGATCATGGCCGCCACGAGCGACGCGAGTGCGCAAGCATCACTGCCGCCGTATGCGCCGGGTGACGCGCCGATTGCCGCAGATGGCATCGCGCCTGAAATGGAGGGCGTCGACATCGTCGAGCATCTTGGTGACACGATTCCACTGAACACCGTGTTGGTGGGCGACGACGGCAAAGAAACCACACTTGGGACGATCTTGAAATCGGGCAAGCCCATCATGTTGCACATGGGTTATTACAAGTGCCCGATGCTCTGCACCTTGGTATTGAACGAGGCGATTCGCTCGCTCGCCAAGGTCGACCTTGCGATTGGCAAAGACTTCGATCTCGTTTCCATTTCCATCAATCCCAAGGAAAGCCACGAGCTCGCACACGCGAAAAAGTTGGGATATCTCGCAGAATATGACCGCGCTGGCGCGGATCGCGGCGTGCAATTCCTCACTGCACTGCAGACGGATGAGGGATCGAAAGTCCCTGCGGCAATCGCGCAATCGGTCGGCTTTCAATACAAGGAACTTCCAAGCGGCGAGTATTCACATCCCGCAATGCTGGCGATGATCGCCAGTGATGGTCGCATCGTTCGATATCTCTACGGCGTGAAGTTCGAACCCTCGACCATGCGCATGGCGCTGGTCGAAGCTGGCGAAGGGAAAATTGGAACTCCCCTTGATCGTTTCATTCTCTGGTGCCATCAATACGATCCAGGAAGCCAAGGTTATGTCGTCTTTGCATTTCGCTTGATGCAGATTGGTGGAGCCGTCACGGTTGTCGTGATCGCCGTCGGACTCATCATCCTCTTTCGCCGCGGCTCGCGCGCCGCAAAACTCGCTCCGGAAAGATCTGTGCCGATCGCTCCGCGCTCTGTCTAGGATTTTCAATGCTCTCAATTTTTACCGCCATCATCGCTCAATCACCACCGCCTCAAGTTGTGCCAGCTGATTTCTGGCTTCCCATTGGCGCGTCGGTCAACGCGGTCAATGTTGACCTCATGTTCAACATCATCAATTACATTTGCTATTTCTTTTTCGCCGTCGTCATCGCAATGATGGTCTGGTTCGTGCTGAAATATCGCGCCAAGCCAGGAACGCCTATTCGCACCGATGGGCTGACCCACCACACTGTGCTCGAATTGTCCTGGTCGGTCATTCCTCTGCTCATCTGCATCGTGATTTTCTTCTTCGGGTTTACCGGATATGTTGATCTAATCACTCCGCCGAAAAACTCCTTGGATGTCAATGTGACGGCGTTCAAATGGGGATGGCAGTTCAAGTATCCCAACGGCGCGCAATCAGACAATCTCTATGTTCCAAGCGGTCGTCCGGTGCGGCTGGTCATGCGCTCCAACGATGTGCTGCACGCCTGTTTCATCCCAGCCTTTCGTGTGAAGAAAGACATTGTTCCAGGTCGTTATTCAACGCTCTGGTTCCAGTGCGATGTTCCAACTGGCCTTGACGAGAAGAACGGCTATCACCTTTTCTGCGCGGAGTATTGTGGAACAGGCCACTCCAACATGAATCGCCGAGTGGTGGTACTTCCCGAAGCGGAGTTTCAAGAATGGCTGACCAAGCAAGCCGCGTGGCTCGACGAGATTCCCGACGACGAGCTTTACTTCAAGGCGGGTCCGAAGATTTACGCTCGCTGCCAACAATGCCATTCAATCGATGGCACGGCGGGGCTCGGTCCATCATGGCAAGGTATTTGGGAGCGTGTTTCGGGCGTTGGCAAGGGCGCACACTTCGTCGACGGAAAGTCATACGCCGACATCATCGGCCCAGGCAAGGAATATGCGACTGCCGAGGATTACATTCGGGATTCGGTTTACAACCCAGGCAAGCATCTCGTTGCCCCATATGGCAATGTGATGCCGACATTCAAGGGACAGTTGAATGACCGCGGGGTTGACGCAATCATCGGCATGATGAAGCATCTCGACGAATTCAACGCAAAAGGTGCGTGGATCAAGACGCCGCCAGCGGTAGAGAAATAGACGGGCATTTACGAAGACGGATACGAAGACAGATACGAAGACAGATACGAAGACAGATACGAAGACGGATACGAAGACGGAAGTTCAAAGAGGTTCATATGACAACAGTAGCGACACCAAGACCCGAAGCAATCGGCGCCACCGCCAGCACCGACAACTATCTCACCTACACACGCGGATTTTTGTCGTGGGCTCTCACCCTCGATCACAAGCGCATCGGCGTGATGTACATGGGCGCTGTGCTCACATCATTCTTTGTCGGCGGAGTATTCGCTCTGCTTTTGCGCACCGAACTGCTGACTCCTGGCCGCACCATCTGCAGCGCGGAAGCCTATAACCAATTTTTCACCCTGCACGGCGCGATCATGGTTTTCTTGGTGATCATCCCAAGCATCCCGGCCGCTCTGGGCAATTTCGTCTTGCCGATCATGCTCGGCGCTAAGGATGTGGCTTTCCCGCGACTGAATCTCTTTTCGTTATATCTGTGGATTGGCGGCGCGTGCTTCACACTCTATTCGCTCGCTGCAGGCGGCTTCGACACTGGCTGGACTTTCTATACACCGTATTCGACCACGACCACGACCGGCGGCGTGATCCCAGTCTTGACGGGCGTGTTCATCTTGGGCTTCTCGTCGATCTTCACTGGTTTGAACTTCATCGTGACGGTGCACAAATTGCGTCCACCAGGCATGACATGGTTTCGAATGCCGCTTTTTCTCTGGGCGCTCTATGCGACAGCGATCATCCAAGTGCTTGCGACTCCCGTGCTCGCCATCACTTTGTCCCTGCTGATTGTGGAACGACTGCTGAACATCGGCATCTTCAATCCATCGATGGGTGGAGACCCTGTGCTCTATCAGCATTTCTTCTGGTTCTATAGCCATCCAGCGGTGTACATCATGATTGTTCCGGCCATGGGCATCATCAGCGAAATCATTTCGGTGCATGCGCATCGGCAGATCTTTGGTTATCGATTCATCGCCTTCTCGTCGATCGCTATCGCCATGTTCTCGTTCATCGTGTGGGGTCATCACATGTTCACCTCCGGTCAGAGCGGTTTGATGAACACGATCTTCTCGCTGATTTCGTTCAGTGTTGCGATTCCATCCGCGGTGAAGACTTTCAACTGGGTGATGACGCTGTACAAGGGCACGATCAGCCTGACCGCGCCGATGATGTACGCATTATCGTTCATCTTTCTATTCACGATCGGTGGATTGACCGGCATTCATTTGGCGACCCTGAACACCGATGTGCATTTGCATGACACTTACTTCGTCGTCGCGCACTTTCACTATGTGATGATGGGCTCTGCGCTGATCGGCATGATCGGTGGACTGCATCACTGGTGGCCGAAGATGACTGGCCGCATGTACAACGAGCGGATGGCGGTCATCGCCTGCGTCATCATCTTTGTCGGCTTCAATATCACATTCTTCACGCAGTTCATGCTCGGCAGTCAAGGCATGCCGCGACGGTACTACGACTATCAGCCCGAATTCCAGATTTATCATGTGATCTCAACCATCGGCGCATACATCATGGCTGTGGGCTTTGGAACATGCGCAGTCTGCTTGGCGCAGAGTTTGATGGCGGGTGGTCGCAAGGCACCGATGAATCCATGGGGCGGTCGCAGCCTCGAATGGCAGTGCAGTTCGCCGCCACCGCATGACAACTTTAGCTCGCCACCAACAGTTGGAAATTGTTACGACTACTCGATGTTGCGATGGGATGAGCGCGAGCAGGGGTATGTCGTGGACAAGAAATTAGAAGAGGCTGCGATCGAAGCGGAATCACGGAGCCATTCATGAGTCACGCGACGATGGATCCGAAGGATGGGCAAGCTGGTCATGCTGGTCATGCTGGTCATGCTGGTCATGATCACCATGCCTCTGCAGAACACGCCAAGTATCCATTCTTGGCGCATCACTTTGATACTCCTGCGCAGCAGTTCGATAGTGCGAAGCTGGGAATGTGGCTGTTCTTGGCGACCGAAGTTCTCTTCTTTGGCGCACTCTTTGTGGCGTATGCGGTTCTGCGAAGTCGATTTCCAGAAGTTTTTACGTATGCAAGCCACTACCTCGACACGATCATGGGTGGAATCAATACCTGTGTGTTGATTCTTTCCAGTCTCACTATGGCGCTTGGTGTTTACTTCGCGCAGCGCGGCAAGCGCATCGCGCTGATCGTTTGCCTCTGGCTGACAATGGCGGGAGCGGCAGGATTCTTGGTGATTAAATATTTTGAGTATTCCCACAAGATTCATGAGAATCTGGTGTGGGGTCCATCTTTCTATATACCGCCGCATGATGCGATCGGAGAAATTGAAGCGCAGGATCTTGCGCACGCCCCCGCGCCCGCGCCAGCCGCGGTTGCTCCTCCGACCGATTCGGCCGCGCAAGCGATCGTGATGGTCGGCAACAAGCCCGCGGTCGATGCATCGGTCATCAAGCCAGCGCAGAGTGGTCCAAGCGGACTGGGTGCCGGCGCGGTCAATCCGGCAAGCGCCGTGACGCACGATGTCATCCCGCGCGATATTCCCGCGGATCACCTTGAAGATCCCAAGATGCCACCGAACACGCACATGTTCTTCGCAATCTATTACGCGATGACTGGCCTGCACGGTATCCATGTCGTCATTGGAATGGTCGTGATCGGCATTCTGATTTATCGCGCGACGCGTGGCGACTTTGGGCCAAACTATTACACGCCAGTCGATCTCGTCGGTCTGTATTGGCACATCGTCGACCTTGTCTGGATTTTTCTCTTCCCGCTTTTCTATCTGATTCACTGATTCACCGATTCACTGATTCATCAAACGAGAACCTCATGTCCACTCCCAACAACGCTTCCATCGCATCCGCATCGGGCTCCACAAGCCATCCAGCAGGACATCCGCTGGTCGGACACTTAGTGCCCATCAGCACGCTGATCATGACGGCAACGGCACTCCTTGTGTTGACCATCATCACCGTGGCTGTGCGCTATATCGACATCGGCGAATTCAATGTCTGGGTGGCAATTGGTATCGCGGTCATCAAGGCTGCGCTCGTCGCATCTTTCTTCATGCATCTTCGCTGGGACCGCCCATTCAATCTGATGGTGTTCATTGGTTGCATGGTGTTCGTTGTGTTGATGATGGCATTCTGCGTTCTGGACACCAGTCAATATCGCAATACGCAGTACACGGGCAATCCTCCTCTTGCGCAGGAGACATTGGATGCCAACGCACCTGATGCGCCAGTCGCCCGATTTAAGACTGAAATGAATCCATAAAAATCGCACCGCGAATCGGTTCGGTTTGATCGGAGCCGCATGGCGAGATTCCCGCAGCGAGACCCATTTGAAGAAGTCGAGCGGAGCGAACAAGCCGCTCGCTTTGGCATGTGGATTTTTATCGTGGTAGTTGGGATGGTCTTTGCTGCGACCATTCTTGGCTATGTCGTTGTACGGCTGAATCCACACATGCAGTCGCCATGGCGGCCGACATCAAGCGTGGGTTTGCCTCTCACGCTGCTCATCAGCACCTTGGTGTTGTTTGCGTCGAGCGCGATGCTGCACCAATCGTTGCTGCGCGCGAGACGCGATGACACCAAAGGCTGCGCGCGATTCGCCAGCGCGACCTATTGGCTCGGTTTTCTCTTTGTCTTGCTGCAAGGCGAGGCGTGGTGGTCGATGTGGCGTGACAATGTCAAGATCACCGACAACCTCTACGCATGGACCTTCTATGTCCTGACGACACTCCATGTCTTTCACATTCTCGGCGGTCTCTTCGCGCTGGGAATCGTCGCACGCCATGCGCGCGAAGGAATGTACGGCGCACAGCGGCACAACGGAATCGTCCTCTGCGGCATCTATTGGCACTCGCTTGATGTGATTTGGGTCGTGCTCTATGCAACACTCTGGATCGGATCGCGATAGCACGAGCTGGATCTCATCGACTCCAATCGCAATCTCAACTTCAGCGCGACAAGTCGGGGAAGCCGACGGGAGCACTCTTCGTTGGGTGAAATGCTTGCCATGCGAACCATCTGCAAGGCACCATCACTGGCATGTCGTCCACTTGCGCGATAAGCGCACCACGAAGCGGTACGACGCGCCACTGCGCACGCACACCAAGCATCGAGGAATCCGCGCTGAAGAGTGTTGGATCGATGAACTTTGGCAGTGTTTCAAGTGGAATGATCTTCCAACCGCCGGGGTATTGAACGGCGATCACCATCGTCATCGTTGAGAGGCTTCCATCGAGGAGTGGGGCGACGGTTGGAGCGATTTCTGAAAATGGAATTGTGCGCTCGGCGATGTCGCTCGTATCGATGTCAGCAACTGGAAATTTGACCTTCCCATCTAACCAGTATCGCTCATAGTCCATCTCCTTCATGCGACGCATGTCGGTGTCGGCGGGCATGACGATGGTTGTGTCGGGATGAAGCAACAGCCACGCGGCCCATGTGCAGACTTGCGTTCCAGGCATCAGGAGCAATCGTGATCCAGTCGCGGCCGCAGGACCAGCGATCGCGCGAAAGGCAAGTTGCGACCAGAGGCTTGGAATATGCTGTGGCGCATCACCCGACGCGATGGCTCCATCGACGGTCTCATACATCACCAGATTGCTGTTGACGAGTAAACCACTCACGCCAAATTTCACAGTTACCCCGCGCACCGTGCGATCAAAGATCACAGCACTATCGCAGAGTGGGCTGTATGTGACGGCGATAGCAACACCACCGAGCGTGTCGTTGACCACCTCATGCACATTCATCAATCGCAGGGGATAGGCGCGTGAAAAACCGTTGACCGTGATGCCGATGACGCGGTCTGCGGAAACGGCATACTTCTGCCGCTCTTGTGCATTGCGCGGAGCAATCTCGCTCCCGTCGATGAATGTTGGACCATCGAGTGAACGCAGGAAATCGCGAGGATTTCCGCTACCAACGAGCAGTTCCTTGGGCACCGAAAGATTGCTGAGGTCGAAGCCATATGTCGCAGGATCACGGCCATCTCCAATGAGTTTTTCGCCGCGCATCGGTCCCCACAACGCGAAGGCCGCGATGGCAATCGTAAGCAGCAGGGCAAGGAGTAGCACCCATCCACCAGCGGCAAATGAAATTCGCGCTTGAGATCGCGACGGCGGCAATGTCATTTGACGATGGCCTCGTCGGGTGCGATATAGACCGGATTGTTTTTCAGCGCAGCGGTCGGCGAGATCGGACCGCGGTCCAAGACAAGTGTGGCGAGCAGCAGTGGCAGGTATGTGATGCTGGTCAAGAAAACGCGCCGCGCGCTGGCATCGGTGCGCAAGCGCAGGAATTGAAAACTCTCCACACTCAGCCAGAGTCCAAGCACGATCGAAGCAATCGCAAACCACCAACCAGCGATGCCATAAATCGTCGCCAGCAATCCAACCGGCACCAAGAGCAGCGATGTCAGCACCATCGTCTGCGCGGTGACTTGTCCCGTTGGATCAACCGCTGGCAACATAATGAATCCGCCGCGGGCATAATCTTCGCGGTGCATCCAAGCGAGCGCCATGAAGTGTGGAAGTTGCCAGATGAAGAGCAGTCCAGCGATGATCCACGCACCAGGTGCGAATGATCCAGTGGCAGCGGTCCAACCGACCAGTGGCGGAATCGCGCCACAGACCGCGCCGACGAGAGTGTTCAGCGTTGTCAGCGGTTTGAGCGGCGTGTAAATCAGCGTGTACAGCACGATATTTGCGGTGGCAAGTGTGGCAGGAATCCATCCCGCTTTCCAAATTAGCAAGGCCCATCCGAGATATGCCAGTACTGCCGCCATCACAAAGACAACAGGGCGCGCGATGCGCTGCTGCGGCAGTGGTCGCTGTGCGGTGCGTTTCATCAGTGCATCGCGACGACTCTCGATGAGTTGGTTGAACATGGATGCGCTTGCCGCGGATGCGGCCGTGCCAAGCAGAGTCCACCCAAGAAGAATCCAATCTCGATTCGCCTGACCCGCAACAATCCAACCGACGCCGGTGGTGACAAGCACCAATGCGTTCAGGCGAACTTTCGTAAGAGCTCCCAGCGTTAGCAAGATGCAAGCGGGGCGAGTGATCGTGGTCGTCGCTTCGATAGAACTAGTATAGATGGCGCCATGAATGACACTCCATCCGATCGACGCGGCCTTCATCTCGCACTTGGATTCGCAACAACCGTTGCAATGTGGGTGATTGGATATGTCGCGATGATGCGGCCGGGTGTTGTGGCGGGCGAGATTCTCTTTGGCGCGATGTTCTTGGTCTCGTGTCTCGGCGGCGCGATCGCAGGCCGGCTCGTCCCGACCGCCGATCGCGCGCGTGGCGCCGCAGCGGGCGCCAAAGTTGGGCTCGTCAGCGCGACGGTGAATCTCTTGATCGTTGGAAGCCTCTTTGGTCGCGATACGGGCGCAGATCTTTGGAAGGAATTAGCTGTATGGGTCGGCGGTCTCTATCTGGCGAGTGTGATCTGCGGCGCGATCGGCGGGGCCGTTGCAGGTGCTGGAACAAGATGGAAATTGCGATTTCCCGTGACGGCACTCTTTGGCGCAATCACTACGGTGACCATCTTCTTGTTGCTGGTGACAGGTGGATTGGTGACGGGTCTCGAAGCGGGGCTTGCAGTGCCAGATTGGCCAAACTCATTCGGCCACAACATGCTGCTCTATCCCATCTCGCAGATGAAGGGCGGCGTCTATTACGAGCACGCGCACCGCCTCTACGGAATGCTCGTCGGGATCTCCGCAATCACACTGCTCGTGCTCGTTGCGCGTCTGGAAAGTGGTCGAGCCGTGCGCACGCTGGTTGTGATCGGCTTTGTCATGGTGTGTGTGCAAGGTCTCATGGGTGGTCTGCGCGTGACGGGAAATCTCACACTTTCGCAAGACGCCGTTGAACTCGCGCCAAGCATTCCACTGGCCGTGGCGCACGGTGTCTTTGGCCAAATTGTTTTCTCGATTTACTGCCTCATCGCAGTCCTCTGCGGCGTGCGCTGGAAGAATCAAGTTGCGCCAGTGATCGTGGACATCACCAAAGGTCGTCGGCTTTCATCGGTGCTCGTGATCATTCTGTTGTTGCAACTCATCTCGGGCGCGCTCTATCGCCACTATCAAATTCCAGTCGCGGACGGTCCGCCAAAGAATCCCGCGTGGGCGATGCATCTGCATGTGACATGGGCGGTGGTGACATTTATCGCCACATTATTCGCTGGTTTGCGCACGATGGCGCTTCCCAAATCGCTTCGGCCGTTACCGCAACTCGGTCATGGCATCCTGATGCTCATTGGATTGCAAGTTCTTCTTGGAATCATCTCGCTCGTGCTCATCATCATCCGAAAGACTGCGGAGCCTCCCATCACGGAAGTCGTCTTCACCACGATGCATCAGGCGACTGGCGCACTGCTCTTGGCGACGAGTGTGATGATGGCAGCGTGGTGGCGCAGGCTTACGGCGCGGTCGTTGCCTTCGTATTCGTCGCAGGATTCGTCGCAGGGATCGAAGGCCGCGCAGGCTTGATCGCCTCCTCAAGTGCGAGCACACAGTAGATCGTGCACAAATCCGCATCGTTCTCTTCCCAGCGTGCACTGGTATTGACCCATGATCCATCAGCGCGTTGTCGCGCGACGAGTGCTGCGACGAGTTCATCGCGCCATGGATGATCTGTCCCTGAGACATCGCGCACCACATCTTGCTGTGCGGCAAGCAGCGCTCGCGAGAGTGCGTGGAGGTAATAAAAATATCCTTGCTGGCCGAGTCCAGGGTTTTCTGCGAAGGTCCAGTGATTGCGAATCCAGTCGAATGCGGCGCGAACGCGCGGGTCATCGCTTGAGAGTCCCGCATAGAGCAGACTCTTGAATCCCGCATAGGTCATCGACCCGTAACTCCTCAGGCTGCGGGGTTGTCCTTCTGGAACTGTTTCACCGTATCGCCCCTCGCCAAGCGATTCGCTGGATAAACTCTCGCCGCCGTTTGCTGGCGTATAGACAAAACCACCGTCTTTCAAGCCAGTTTGAGCCCATGGAGCCGAGTTGGTCTGCGGCAGATTCTGGGTGCGTGTCAAGAACACCAGCGCCCGCTGCACGGCAGGGTCATCGTGCGAAACTTGTGCGTCATGCAATGCATCAAGCATCATCTGCGTATTCGACAAGTCTGGTCGACCCCATTTGCCATACCCGCTGCCGCCGAACCAGTCCATGCGCGGACAAATTCCCTCGCTCTGATCCCACTGTTGTCGCTTCAGCCACTTAACGCTTGTCTCGATGAGTGGCCGATCCGATGGATCATCAACCGCAGCGAGCCCACTCGTGACCGCGCTGGCGACATAATTTCCAAGACCGCCTTCTGGATCAGGATTGAACGATGAAATGGATCCAACGCGATCACGCACGAACTCTCGCGCCTTCTTTGCGCATTCATTGTTTGATGGAAGTTTCTGGGCTTGTGCGAACGCCTTGAGCGCAAGCGCCGTCACTGCGGTCGATGCAGCGAGCGATGACTGTCGTTGATCGGTGCCAGCCGCGGCTTTGGTGATCATCCATCCACCACTGGCATCTTGGGTCGCGGTCAATCGTGCTAATCCCAAGTCAATCGCTCTGCGCGCATCGGCCCAGGTCTTGGCAGTGCAGGGAACTTCCGATGCATCGACGCTGATGCGGTGAATCGCAGGCAATGGTTGAACAATCGCATTCGGCAGCGCCGGCAAGGATTGCTCAGTCACTTTTGCCTTAGAAATGCGGGCGTCGAGAGGCACAGATGGCTCGCTGAGTGCGCCAGTGGATTGCCGTGGCTGCTCTTGAGCGGCGGCGCATGCGAGCGAAAAACCAACAATCAGCGATCGAATTAGAAAGTGCATCAATGCATGATAGAGACGCGATCACCATGAGTGGGTGGAGTGGATGGAGTGGATGGAGTGATGCGTTTGGGATGATGTCCCAACGGCTATTCTCAAGCGATGGGAACGATGTCGGTCATCTTGCTGTCGCTGATGCTCAGCCAAGGTGCGACCCAAGAACCACCCGAAAGCGAAGCCCTCCCGCGCAGTACTGGTGTCGAAGGAGTTGAACCCGATGCCGCCTTGGATTTCTTGACCTCGTGGAAAGCCGATCGGGAAAAACTCTCCGACGCTGGAATCTCCTTCAATGTGAATCTCACAATCGATGGTGGTTACAACTTGACTGGCGGCAATCAAACCGGCGGTTTTGTGATTGGCCTTCTCGATACCGCGATTCAGTTTGATACAAAAAAGTTGGTGGGATGGGACGGTGGAACGATCCTCGTGCGCTGGCAACTCTACGAAGAGTCGAATCCCCAGCCGTATCAACTTGTCAACGACTACTGGGGCTACGAGTCAATCGATAGCAGAATTGGAGATCTCAACCAACTTTCCGAGTGCTATTACAAGCAGAATCTTTTCGACGACCGAATGACAATCGTCTTTGGAAAGCAGGACGCCTTGAATTGGTTTCTCAATCCCCTAGGATCCACGGGATATTTCGTGAGTAATGTCGACACTTATCCCAGCACCATGGTGCCATTTGTGCCGACATATCCCGATCAAGCGATGGGATTGGTGCTCATGGGAAAGCCGACGAACTGGCTCGAATTGAAGACGGCATGGTTTGATGGCACCAACGCATACTCGACCAATGGATCGGCTCCAGGGTCGACTGGAAGCCTCGGCCCCGGATCGTTTTTCGATAATCCCGGTTCGTGGTTCTTCATCTCGGAGGCCGATTTTTCATGGGCGTTCGATGGCGGCTTGGAAGGCAATGCATCGATGGGTGCTTGGTTTCAGACTGGTCCGTCGACGGTCGTTGCCACCAACACGCCGCCGAACCAAACGGTCGTCGACTTTAACGGCGGCTGGTATCTGCAAGCGACGCAGCGTCTCTTCAATCCTGATCCAAGCGCAACAACTCCGCGCGGTGTGCGTCTCTATTCTCAACTTGGATGGGGCGATCCCAGTCGCAATCCAGCCAATTGGTCGATTGCTGGTGGATTCGCATTCGACGGACCACTGCCCGGCAGGGATCGAGATTCATTTGGTGTGAGCGTGGGATACACCACCTTCAGCGATTCACCGTCGGTCTATCAGTCCACAGACGGTCTCTATGAACTCGTCTTCGAAGCGTATTACAACATCGCCATCACCAACTGGATGTCGCTTCAACCCGACATTCAAGTGCTGACCACGCCCCTCAATCAGTCCGAATTGCCAACGGCGGTCGTGGGAATTCTGCGCTTATCGATCAACTTTTAGTGGCTAGAATCCGCTGAATGCTTCCACTATTTGCTATCGTCGCTAGTGCCTCATTAACGGTTCCCCCAATTCCAACCATCGGCCAGAGTGCGGTGCTTGATGCGAACTCTCCAACCGTTTCTCCAACATTCGGCATGGTGGTAGGGATCGCAGGTGATCGTGTCGCAGCGACAGGGCCAGATCCAACCAGAACTGGAGGATCGGTCGGACAGATCGCAACATTCCAACTTCAGCTGACCGGCGACTGGACGCCATTTCGTGAGATGCAGTCGGTTGACCAAGCGAAAGTTGGAAGCATGGTTCTTCAGCGCATGGTGATGGCGGGCAACATTATGCTTGTTTCCGAAGAACGCCGCGATGGAGGCAGCAGCGCCGTCGTCGCGTTCGAATCTGCCGAGTCCAATTCTGGATGGAAGCAACAAGGGCGGCTCGATCCACCAACTTCATCCATTGAGCCTGCGTTCGGTGGCGTGCTCGCGACCGATGGCGTGTTCGCCGCAGTTTCAACCGTCGACATGCGCGTTCTGGGAGAACAGACTCGAACGGTTCAGGAATCGCCCAAGGTCTATCTCTTCAAGCGCGGACCCGATGGTTGGAAGGGAATCGGTTTTCTCAACCGTGATGCTTCGCTCAAGCCGACATTCTTCGGCGCATCAATCGCCATGACGAGCGGACAGGTTGTGATCGGCTGTCCCAAAGCAATTACCGCCGCCCCGCATAAGGAATTGGTCGTCGGGGGAGATTCGGTGGTGGTCGTCTATCGAATGAATGCGCAGGGAATATGGGCGATTGATGGAGAATTGAGACCGCCGCCAGATCGCTTGGATTACCTTGGATTTGGCTCGACGATCGCAGCCGATGAGTCGACTGTTGTCGTGCGCATGCCTCAGGTCACAGGGGGGCAGGGCGTGATTGTGCTGGTGTATCGCCGCGGTGCAAGCGGCTGGGTTTATGACGGTCAACTGAATCCACTGCTCGACATTACAACTGGCGTGGGTTGGGGAATTTCCCTCGCGATGGCCGACGGCAGAATTATTGTCGGCGATCCCACCGCACTGACTGGCGATCAGGCGCCGGGATATGTTGGAGTATTCGGCAAGAACAGCAGCGGTACATGGGGCGAAGCATTGCGTTTCAAACCAACTGTTGCTGTCACGACTGCTCGCTGGGGAGTTGGAATTCGTGCCGATGGACGCAGAGTTGTTGTCGCACGACCTCAAAGTGAGCGCGAGGGCATCGTTCCAGGAGGAGCATTGGTCTTCACGCTTCCGCCCGCGGATCCAAATGCGATTCCTACGGTTGCACCGACGGGCGTTCCTGCGTCGTCACAACAATTGATTGCGCCTGCGAAGGGTGCTCCGTAACAAGGTCGAGTCGACGAGAATCATTTTGGCGATTCAAAACTCGTGCGTCTCGTGCGTCATGTGCGTCTCGTGCGTCATGCGCGTCATGCGCGTCATGCGCGTCATGCGCGTCATGCGCGTCATGCGCGTCATGCCTCGCAGCCGCTTATTCCCAGTTGCGCACAACGCATGCCGCACACAGCACGCCGCATGCGATATGAAGTGGAACAATCCAGGGCGTCGGCGTCTGCAGTGGTGCGAGCATATTGAGCGCGATCGCCATCGCGCCAAAGATCGCGGCCCATGCTGGCAACTTCAGCTTGGCAAGCCAAATCGCACTCACCAGTGAGGCGATCGAAATTATCCAGCCAATGATGGCTTTGAGCGGTTCAGCCTCGAGTGGACCGAGCTTGGCCGCGAGACCGAAGAGCAGGGCGCCAGTCACTCCAACGATAATGAGTAATACTTTCACGCGCAGAGAATACCGATTGAGATAATCTTGCGCCCATGAAACCCGCGCAGCATGAACAGGCGCAGCGACTCTTCGAAGAAGCGATTTGTGGCGGGACTCCAGACCCCGCCGCTTGGGTCACCACACAAACTGGCGATGAATTGGTCCTGAGCGAAGTCAGAAGGTTGCTCGATCACCATCGTTCAAGCCTGACCCACGCCGAAGCGCCCCCAGCGGTCAAGCCGGTTCGGATCGCTGATTCACTGATTGGCAAGACGCTCGGCGGATACTGCATCGAACGGCTGCTTGGTGCTGGTGGCATGGGGCGCGTCTATCTCGCTCGACAGACGACTGGGTCATGCGCTGAAGTTGCACTGAAAGTTCTTGGTCGCGCGACTTCAAGCCCGATCGCTCTGCAACGATTCGCTCGCGAGATCGAGGTGATGAAACAACTGAGCCATCCTGGCATCGCTTCATTCTTGGCCGGCGGAATGTATGACGATGGTGAAGGCGCGGTGCCTTGGTTTGCGATGGAGCATGTCGCCAACGCGACCGATCTTGCGTTGTGGTGCGACGAGAAGCAACTCAATCAGCGCCAACGATTGAGCCTCATCGCAGAGATCGCCGATGCGATCGGGCATGCGCATGGAATGGGAATTGTGCATCGTGACCTGAAACCCGCCAATATTCTCGTCAATTCAGCGGGCGATGCCAAGGTGATCGATTTCGGTGTCGCACGCTGTGTCGCGGATGACTTTGGTGTTGGATCGATTCGCACACAGACGGGTCAACTCGTCGGGACGATGCAGTACATGAGCCCAGAACAATTTGAGGGTGACCCGCGCAAGATCGATCAGCGGGCAGATGTGTACGCACTCGGCGTGCTGGTGTGGGAACTGATCACAGGAACCTATCCGCATGATGTTCGCGTGCTTTCAGTGAGTGACGCGGCTCGAACAGTGTGCGAGCAGGATGCGGCGGATATTCGCAGCGTCAATGTGCAAGTTGCACCCGAGATTGCCGACATCATCGCCAAGTGTCTGCGGCGTGATCGTTCCAAGCGATACGATGATGCTCGTCAACTTGGGAAAGCACTGCGCGCCTTTTTGCGCGGTGAATCTGGCATATCCAATCCGCACGAGAAGTCCGCGCGGGCATCTTCGATTGCGCGCGGCGCGTCGCAGCGCGGCGATCAAACACCATCTATCCGCAATGCTGTCAAAGCCGATGCGCCTTTACGCTCAAGCGGTTGGTTGGTGCCAACGCTGACCATCACGCTTGTCGCGGCAATTGTTCTTGTTGCGATGGATATCGTCAAGCCGAAGTGGTTCATCCAACAGTGGAAGTCGATGAGTGCGTCGACTGACACAGCGGTGGATCTTGCAGCAATCACCGAGCCGATCTCGGTCGATTCAGATCCACCTGGTGCGCAGGTGACGATTGACGAGGCGGTCGTTGGGCTCACTCCGCTGCACACCGTCATTGCATGGAAAACCAAGAGTCAAAGCGCGACGGTGGTGATATCCAAGTCGCAGTTTCAACCACAAACTCATGTGATTTCAGCTGCGCCACGGGGCGGGCGCACCGCACCTCTTGCGATGCGCGTGCGCCTCGACCCCGTGACGGTCTCCCCAAATCCCTAGGTGTGCCAGTTGCGCGAACGCGGTGGCGGGTCCGAGGACCGTAAAAACCTAAGGGTGTAACGACTTACTCAAACCAAAGATCGGCAGCAACATTGCGGCGGCAATACCGCCGACCACAACACCCATGCCGAGAATCATGATGGGCTCAATGAGACTGGTCGATGTCTTGATCGCGGAATCCAGTTCATCCTCCGAAAATGCGGCGGCATGATCGAGCGTTTCACAGAGGCGACCGCTGCGCTCACCCGCATTGATCATCGCCGAGACGGTTCGAGGAATCAGCGGCGACTTGAGAAACGCAGTGGACATGTCTTGTCCGCGATTGACGCGTTCTTCAAGTTCATTCCAGAGTTGCGTATAGAGCGTGTTGCCCGTGACGGTTCGCAAGATTCGAATCACATCCAGCAGGCTGACGCCAGCGGCGAGCAAAGTGCCCATCGTGCCAGCGAAGCGAACTGTGTAGAGTTGCTGAAACATATTCTTGACGATGGGCGTGTTGAGTCGCAGCCAATCCAGTGATGATCGACCGCCCGTTGAGCGTGCCCAGAAATAGCCACTGCAAATCACAGCCGCGATTGACATAATCCAGATTGCCCAGTGATTGTGCAGACTGTCCGCGAGAGCCATCAGATAGCGAGTGATCAAGGGAAGCCGATCGCCTTGCGCTGCGAAAAGCGGCTTAAACTTAGGCAAAACAAAGGTCATAATCACCGTCACGGCGGCAATCGCCACCAGCAGCATGATCCCGGGATATGCCATTGCGCCCTTCACCTGGCGAGTGAACTTTCGCTGCTTGGCAAGGTCCTTGGAGATTCGACTGAGCATTTGATCCAGCATTCCAGTCGCTTCGGCGGCTTGAAGTAGTGCGATCATGACTGATGGGAAAATCTTGGGCCACTTCGCCATCGCCACCGAAAGATCTTCACCTTCGCAGACATCGTCGCGGATGCGGAGAATGACCGCCGCGGCTTCTTTGCATGGTGTCTGCGCGGCATATGTTTCGAGCCCTTCAATCAATGACACGCCAGTCTTCATCATGACCGAAAGTTGTGTGCACAGCGACAAAACTTCGTCGCGGCTGAATCGCGCGCTCAGCGAACGATTTCCTGGGGTCGCGCGTTGCACTGGCTTCGCATCAATATCTGTCCGCGCGATCGAAATGACCGACAAGCCTTGTCGACTGAGCTCGCGGACAACCGCTGAATGATTTCTCGCCTCGATGATGCCGCGCTCAGGTGCGCCGTCTGCGCGCCGTGCACGCCACTCAAAGCGGGGGGTCAAGACTTGTTCAGCGACGGCAGGCTCCATGTACTTCCTCCAATGTTGTTGAACCGGCGAGCACCTTCAAGATGCCGTCATCCCACAATGTTTCAAATCCCTGTTGGGAAAGCAAATTGCGGATCGCATTTAGGTCCATTTTTGCTGAGATAGCGTCAAGAATCTGATGGTTTGGCACCAAGAGCTCATAGAGTCCAACACGCCCGGAATAGCCCCGTTCATGGCACTTTCGACAGCCAGTTCCCTTGGTCAACTGCGTTACCCCTGGTGCATACTTGCCCATGCTCATCAGGTCCCCAGGATCAGGGGTGTACGAGGTTCGGCAGTGCACGCAACTCTTGCGGACAAGTCGCTGCGCGAGCACGCCACGCAAACTCGCCGCAACCAAGAAAGGCTCAACGCCAAGATTCGTCAGTCTTGTCACCGCACTTGGAGCATCATTCGTATGAAGTGTGGAAAGAACCAAGTGACCCGTCAACGCTGCCTGCACTGCGGTTTGTGCAGTTTCACCATCTCGGATTTCGCCCACCATGATGATGTCAGGATCTTGTCGCAGCAGAGAACGCAGCGCGGTGGCGAATGTGAGACCGGCTTTCACATTCATTTGCGTCTGATGCACGCCAGGCAGATTGCTCTCAACCGGATCCTCGACCGTTGAGACATTCAGGCTTTCGGTGTCGAAACCAGCGAGCACCGAATAGAGGGTCGTCGACTTTCCGCTTCCAGTTGGGCCAGTCACCAGCACCACGCCGTGCGGTTCATCGATGACTTTTCGGAAGGCGGCTTCGGTGGTTGGTCGAAATCCAAGTTTGTCCAAGCCGAGCCGAGATCCGCCCACATCGATCACGCGCATAACGACTTTTTCGCCGAATTTTCCAGGCAAAGTGGAGACTCGCAAGTCAATGGGTCGCCCGTTCACTCGCACGCTGATTTCGCCGTCCTGGGGAACGCGCCGCTCTGAAATATCCAGACGCGCCATGATTTTCACACGACTGGCAATCGCCGAATGCATGGGGTATGGCGGATTGACACGAACATGCAAGACACCATCAACGCGCAATCGCACACGCAGTTGGCCGTCGTCGGGTTCGATGTGAATATCAGATGCGCCTTCAGCTACGGCGCAGGCAATGATGTGATTGACAAGCCGCACCACTGGTCCGCTCGAGGCTTCATCTGCGCCCCCAGACATCTCGGCGGTCTTTGGTGCGCTCACTTCACCGACGACATCTTCAAGATTATCCAGAAGTTCCGCGACAATTTCCTGCGTTTGCGCGCCGCTTCGATCTGGCGCCGGTTCGATTTCAGGAGTTGGAACCGCGAACGCCAACTCAAGAGCTTCGGGCGTGCTGACCGTGACGCGGATGCGAAAGCCCGTCATGCGGGCGAGGTGTTCGGTCACCACAAAGTCATCAGGATTCGCCGTGCAGACGATGAGTTCGCCTTCAGCGAGCGCCATCGGCAGGACAAGATGTTCATTTCGAATGGATTCAGGAATCAGCGCACGCACGCCAGGGTCGGCGGATTCCGCTGGATTTTCAATGAATTCAAGACCCTTGGCGCGAGCGAGGGCGCGCAGCAGTTGCAGTTGAGTCACAAAGCCGCGCTCAATCAGAATTTCGCCGAGCATCTTGCGGTGGGTGTCCGACGACTGAGCAAGTAGCGCCTCGCGCAGTTGCTCAGAGCTCAAGAGGTCAGAGTCCATCAAGACCTGACCGAGAGAAACCGACACTGGTTGAGAGAAGTCGTTCATTCGAGAGAGTCCTGCTGATTCAATGGTCGAGAGTGAGCTCGATCGGGTGCACGCCAGGCCCGTCATGCCCACCCAACGATAATCGGGCGTTTCGATCACCAACTTCAATGAGTTGCATGCTTCGCTTTGTCTTTGGATCGGTCCATGATTGCCCAATTCGCAGTGTCTTGCCGTTGATAACTGCAAATGTGTGATCCATGGTCGCTTGCAGAACAAGATTGTCGTACACCTCGGTGTCCGTGCTTGCAATACCGTCGTTGCTGACAACAGTCCGTGGTCGAAGATCCTCAGGCGACGAAAAGGGATTCCGTGCTGGGCTCGTCGCGAGATTCCAGTGTGGTATCGCCCTGAGAAACACATCGGGAATTGGTGCAACCGTTGGCTCAGCAACCTTGATTGCCGCAGCTGGTTGCATCGCCGCCGCCGATGCGCTCTTCGGATCGATCAACATCTTGCCGCCAAGGATTATGACTGCGATGACCGCAGAAGCGACCAAGAACCCCAACTGGCCCGGTGAAGTTCCAACTCGAGAGGCGATCTGATTCCAGCGTTTCTTGAACGACTTCATTTCTTCTCCTCCACGCCGTGGAAGAATTCATCAATCCCAACCGATGCCTGAAGTTGTGTTCCGTTGCGCTGCATATCCACCGATCGAACTCGAGTCATTCCGCGTTCACCTTCTGCGGTGTGAACCGCCGCAAAGACCGCGTTGAATGAGCCAGTCATCTGCATTTCGATCGCTCGGTGGTCAATCATTAGGCCAGCTGTGCGCACGCTCATCGGCGTGCGTTCACCGATGCGAATCGCCTGATCAAAGACATCCGTTCCGTCGATGGGGCGGGTGAGCGATGGGATCAGCTTGCTTTCATTGACATCGCTGCGCAAGGCATGCCCATTGAGATCGCGCTGCGTGTGAAGGTCGGTGAGATCCGCTTGCAGCTGGTCAAGTTCATTGCGCTGCACGAGGTATTGATCGGTCGCCGTGGATAGGTTGCGGCTGTCGGCGCGCATCGCACGCGCACTCTGAAAGTTATTGATGCCGAAGAATCCAACTGCCAGTGCGCTCATTGCTGAAGGCACAATCGTCCATATCCAGAAGGCGGAGTATTTCATCACTTCATTTCTCCGTGCGCATCATCATTGCTTGTTACGACGGTTCGTGACCAAGACTGGCTGGCACTCGCGGTCTCGGATTCATCAGCGTTGGTGTCGATGCGCATTCTCAGGATGAATTGTTGATTGGCAGAACCACTCCCCTTGGGCGCCGCGCGTTGTTCCACAATGGTCACGGCTGCGAATGGCCTCGTGTTGCGCAGGTCGTTGGCGAAGTCTTGAACAGCCTGCGATGTTGTCGCGATCCCATTCATCAAGATCACATAGGTGGGGCGGGTCGCTGTCACCGATTTACCATTTTTCTGCTCGTCAAGGGAAATCTTCATTGATTCGAGCCAACTTCCCTCTGGCAGCAGATGCGAGATGGTCGCGATGATCGCACTCGCACTGACGGGTGAACGCAGCATCGCATCGGCGGCGATCTCACTGCGAAGCACATCGCGCTCCTGGACGGCTTGGCTGACCAATTCATCAATCTTGCTCGATCGATCTCGCATGGTCGCGATGACTTCATGCTCAGCTCGCGCTTTGCGAAGTTCAACAAATGAACTGATGACGACACCCGTCGCAATAGTGAGTGCGAGGCATGATCCAAGTTTGATGAGACGCAACCGAGCGCGTTGGCGAAAAATCTTGCGCGCATCGGCTGGAAGAAGATCAATGAAGAACTCGCTCATGCGACCCTCCGTGCATTGAATGCTTGCATGGTCGTGCTGTCTGGCAGGGCGACCGATAGGAGTGATGTCCAAGCGGACATAGAGCCAACTGGTCGCTTCACCTGCGACCAGTCCGCGAATTGCGCGGCATCCATCACACGCGTCTCGGCGCCGCAGACCGAACGGATCGCACAAGCGACGCCGGGCTCTTCGGCGAGTGCGCCGCTGAGCAAAATGAACTGTGGCCACACTCCCTTGACGCGTCGTTCGACATGGCGCAGGCAAAGCAAGATTTCCTCCGCCATTTGACGCCAGCGCCATGCGTGTGATTCATCTTCTTCGCCAGCAACTGGTATCGCTCCGCGATTGAGATCCGCACTTGATTCCCAGGCGAATGATCGGTGAAAACCGAGCCCCGCACTATTCAGCAGCGCCAGAGTGGCACGATCTGACTCGAGATGCAGAAATGCGAATTGCGGAATGCTGGCGCTCGCATTCTTGATGTCGTTCCACGCCAAGCGCATCGCCGCAAGTGCGCCAAGTTCGGCGCGCAGTGGTTCATATCCAGTTTGAGTGAGCAGGGCGGCAATGCGGTTGACAACGGCATTGCGCGTCGCAACGACCAACACCTCGCTATTGGCGCCGCCAAGCGTCCCAGCTCGAATGGGCAGATAGCCAGAGACAATTTCTTGGCGATCCACTCCAAGGCGATCGACCGCAGTCCATGAAACAGTCTCCTTCATTTCATCACTCGCCAATGCGGGCAGGTCGATTGATTCGGTCATAATCGATTTGGCTGGCAGCGAAAGAGCGCAGGTCGTGCCAGTGAAGCCGCCTGCGCGCATGGCATCCTTCACTTTGCGCACTGTCGCATCATCCCACGCCGTTTGTTCGCTGGAGAAGTTCATCCCATTGACAATCGCAGCCGCTTTCACGACCGCGTTGGGTGCGATTCCGCTCAATTGCAGCATGCGCAGGGCGCTAGCACTGCATTCCACTGCGATGGGACTTCGTTGACTGCACGACTTCAGGTTGAACTGGAACATGGTGATCTGCCTTCGTGAATTTCCAAGCCTCATAAAATACCGCGCGCCGCGAATGGACTTTTTCCACTCGCGGCGCGCATCTCTATTTGCTCAAACTCTCGCCGCAGGGAGTCTGATTTGATTTGCTCAACTCACAATCGCTTATGGAGTCGGAATGACTTTGCCGCTAGCGAAAGACCAGCCATTCGCTGAGTTTACTTGGTTGACATAGTCAGCCGCAGTGCAATATCCCGCAGTCGACAACTGCGCAAGGCTTGCGCTGCTGATAGCCCCATCAGTGGTGGGAATCACAGTAGCACCAACACCAGGCAAGAACTGGTTGTAACGAGCGATCATGGTGAGAATTTGGCTTCCGCGGGCATCGGCCGCTTCGCTCTGAGCATCGCCGAGTGCACTGGTGACCGATGGCACAACCAGTGCCGCAAGGACACCCAAGATGACGACGACAATCAGAATTTCAATCAGTGTGAATCCGCGCTTAATGTTTCGAGCAATCATTTGCAACCTCCTCAGGTTTCGGCGTCCACAGTGGCACGCCTTGGTGTAGAGCAGGACGGCGACATTCGCAGTCCAACACCTAAACAGTCGGATTCCCGCCGGGGCCCGTCAAGTGAACTTGATAATTTTCTCAAGTTTTTTGTCCCCAATAACACTGAATATGTGGCATTTCGGGCTTTTTCATTTGCATCTCTGATAATTGCAATCCACCCTCTATATATGGAGAAGGTTCCCGAACCAGTCGAGAAAATGGCGATGCCAGCACGCCGCGCAATGACCCTCATCGAATGCATGGTCGCACTTGTCATCGTCGTTGCGTCTGCGAGCATGATGGCGATGGTGGTGCAGGGCGGACTCTCCGCGCAAGAAGACGCGCTCTCACTGACTCTTGCGGGAACGGCTGCGGAATCTCGCATCACTGAATATCTCGCCACGCCGTATGAAACAATTTCCGCTGGCACAACCAACGAAGCCGTCGGACAGATCAAGACACCGACCGACGAATCTTTTAGCCGTGCCTATGCCAACATGGGAAGACAAACCGTTGTAACAGCGTCCGCCCTGACGGTGCCGGATTTCCCGGGACTGAGCATCGCTGGATATCTGATTGATGTGACAGTCTTCGATCAATGGCAAGGTCAAACGCGCAAACTCGTTGCGCTGCAGCGCTTTCGTCCACGCACAATTGAAGAAACCGAGTTGGCGCCATGAAGACGCGCCGAGCCTTCACAATGATTGAAGTGATTGTTGCGACCATGATCACCACAGTTGTTGGTGGATCGGTGGCTGCGCTTGTGCAAGGTTTTGTTTCAGCTATGGCGCTTCAAAACCAACGCAGTGAGGCGATTGTGCGCAGCGCAGGAATGCAGTCGCACCTTGGATTGCTCTTGTTGAAGTCCCGCATGTCGCTGGCACTCGCTCCACAACGAGTGCTTCTGTGGTTGCCAGCTGAGACACTCGCGCAATCGGGCAGTGGAAGCGACAGTGCATTTGATCGAATCGATCTTGCAAGCGACGAACTGCACTGGCTGGAATTTGTCCAAGAAGCAGATTCGACTTGGTCATTGATTGAATGGACTGTGAAAGCCGATATGGCTGCGGGCGAAACGACTGTATTCAGTGTTGACGGCGAGTTCTGGGATTCGCTCTTTGTCGAATTGCAAGACGCTGGCAAATTGCGCCGTTCGCCGCTCGCATTCGGCTTGGCCGCCCCCGAATCCGCAACTGGAAGCACTCCCAAGCCACGGTTCGTATGGCAGACGAGCGACTGTTGTCAAAATCGTTCGGTGGGCGCAGAGTTCGGCTTCATCGCAAGCGATGCGGGCGAAGTATTGAGAAGTGATGTGCGCATTGAAAGTGCGCTGGCGTTCTTTGATCGTCATCCCATTTGTTCGGAAGATGAACCATGAAGTATTTCGCATTTCGTATGTTGTCGGCTCGCAATCGCCATGTTTCGCGCACGCGCCGCGGCGTCGCGCTGTTGATGGCGCTGTTCGCCCTTGGCGTGGCGGCGACCACGGGAACCGCATTTATTAAGTCTCGCGATCACAGTGTGATGGTTGGTCGCAGCATGGGTGAAGCGGCGCGCGCACGCTTGGCAGCCGCCGAAGGATTGGCAATCTCGCGCGAGGTGCTCTCCAATATTTTTCAGCAGTCCGATGCGACGCTCGCAACACAGTGGCGCACGCAACTTGATGATGGAGTGCTGCTGACGAATTACCAGATCAATGGTGCAACGCTCAATGTCACAGTCGCCGATCTCAACACCGGCGCGCCACCAACGATCTCGACGACCGAGTTCCAAGCGAACATCACCGTCACAGTTGGCGAAACGAGTTATCAAATGAGTGCGCAGTTGAGTCTGCAAAGTTTGGTCAAGGGTCAGTACGCCATCTTTGCCAACAAGTTGTTTCGCATGGAAGGCCACAACTTTGTGGGTCGCTGGGAGAAGGCACCCAAGAGTGCGCTGAAATATCCGATCAATCTTGGAACGCAAGCCATGAGGACATGGCTCGGTAACGAAGGGGTCTACCTCGGCACCGACGCCTATTTCGAAGATCAGGCCGTGGTGATTCCTGGGTCACATTCCACCTTCGCAGTGGCGCTCGCAGCCAGGCCGACCGAATTCGGCCGCGCATCCCGCGCTGGATATGCCGGGGTGAACATCAACAATGTCGACACGATCTATCACTATCTCGGCGGCAAGGTTTCGCTCAGTGCGTCGTGGGAACTTGTCACCGACCCTTTCGCAACTAAGCAGGCTTATCTCTATTTCCCATCCAACGCGGAGAGCGTGACGGTGACTGGCGGCAGCGCGGAGGAAGTCGAACTCGTTCGCCTCAGCGAAGGCCAATCGATTGTGATGCCAGCTCCATCAGCCGAGCCAGTGTTTGCTGGCGGAACGACTTACTCGGGCAACAAGACATACAACGCACAGACCCTGACACTCAATCCGATTCGCGTGAAGTGTTACGAGTTCTTTGGCATTCCAATCGGCGGTGGCGATCTCAACATCATAAATAATTCAGTTATCACTTTGAAGAGCGGTGTCTATCGCGTGGACGACAAGTTCAAATTGTCCGATAGTCGATTGATCATTGACGGCAATGTCAAAATCGTGATGAAGGCACGGCAATGGTTCGACTTCGACGCGAAGAGTTTCGACATGGTGAATTCCGCGATCGAGTTGAAGGCAAACTCGCAGTTGCTGCTCTTTGTTTCATACGACCTCGTCACGACTGGTTCATGGATTGGCAGTGATTACACCTGCGCATCCGAGCCCAATGCAACGAATGCAAAGGGCGATCCCCACCGCAAGAAATGGCTCAACCAATGGATTGCCACGACATGCGATCCCGATGCACCCGAGGAACCTAAGTACATCGAGCCGTGGCGCATTCGCATCTATCCCGACCCAGCGTTCCTTTCTTGGATCTTCCTTTGGGATTTTAATTCCACTGCCGTGGTCGGATCAATTTTCATGCCAACCAATCCAGTGATTTTGCGCGGCAATACCCAGGTGTACGGTCGAATCGCTGCGAATCATGTCATTCTGCGCGACGAGGCAAGTTTTTTCTATGACCACGCTCTCGACGACATCACAGGACTCACCGAGGGTGCGCCGCCGCCCCGAGGCGGAACTCAGCAGATTCCAACAAGGATTCAAATCAACTTCTAACAGGACAGGGGCGATTACATGCGACGAGCCTTCACTCTCATTGAACTCATCATCTCCATCATCATCATCTCCATCATTGTTGCCCTCGCACTGCCAATGTTCGCCGACCACAGCTCTGGCCGAGTCACCGCAGCAGAGCATCGGTTATGGGCGGACATTCAGTATGCGCAAGCATGGACGATCGCCAATCCATCGAGTCCCGCCAAGATTCGTTTCCTTGATGATGGCTACATCATTGAAGGTCCGCCCGATGGTGGCACGGTACGGTTCAATAAAAATAGTTTCTCGGAAGCCTCTGGAGTCAGACTGTCCGTTTCGGATGTTCCAGTCGATGGAATTCCATTTACGCACTCAGGTGCGTTGAATATCGGACTCGATGCACCGGAGCCACGCATTCGCCTCTGGTCAACAACGGGCACCGACGAGGTTGTCCTTGTCCTCCAACCCACTTCGGGTCAAATCCGAGCGGAAAAAGCTATCGGCTTGCCATAAATAAGTCGAAGTGTACTACTCGGCACCTCTCACCAGGTGCAGGCGGTTGTACGGCTTTGGCAATTCATCACACACAACATCATCGCTTCGGTCATCGGCGAAGACATTGGATTCGCTCTGGAGTTCTCGTTTGCTGTGTCGCATGGATATTCACACGCGCGACGGTCGTAAGCGCTTCGCCTGCTATCCAAGGCAGCGTTCCACCCGGAGGATTCGCGCCAGTGGGTTCGCCCGGCTCCGGTTCGAGCGCGCCAGCGCAAGCACCGGCGCAAGCACCCGCACCCACAATTGCGCCAGCGCTAACGCCCACGACCGCACTCACCGCGGCGCCCACGCTGAAAGTTTCCGATCACGGCACGATCACCCTGTCCGCCAAGGATGTCGCAGTGAACGCACTCCTCGAGCTGCTGTCGGTTCGTAGCAAGCAGAACATCATCGCCAGCGATAAGGTCGACGGAAAAGTCTCGGTCAATCTTTATGATGTTCCATTCCAAGAAGCGCTCGAGGCGATTCTCTCGGTCAACGGACTCATTTCAGTTCGGCAGGGTGCGTTCATCTTTGTCTATACACGCGCGGAGTTTGATGCGCTCGAGGAGTCCAAGCGCCAGCTCGGCACGCAAGTTTTCACGCTGCAATTCCTCAACGCTGCGGACGCCGAATCGTTCATCAAGCCGATTCTCTCCGCTAAAGGTTTGATGGCATCGCGCGGCACGGTCGTCGCTGGTTTCACCGCAACACTCGAAGATGGCGGAGCGGACGATTACGCATTCACTGCGCGGATTGTCGTGACCGATTACGCATCCAACTTGGCTGAAGTGGCGCGAGTCTTGAAAGAGATCGATATTGCACCCCAACAAGTGCGCGTTGAAGCGACGGTGATCTCGGCGGACATCAGCGAGAACAATGCATACGGGCTGGACATCGCCGCTATTGGAAATCTCAACTTCTCTAATCTTGTTTCCAAGACGATTACGCCGCTTGGCGTTCCAACAAACTTGCAGAGCGGTGACAAATTCGGCACTGATTATCCAACCGCTGCGCAAGCGGTCGCACTGACCAACACGGCCGCTCTTCCCAATGCGCCTCCGCCAAATATCAAGATGGGATTTGTCTCCGACGATGTCGCTGTCTTCTTGACAGTGCTCGATGACATCACAGATATCACGGTCCTTGCTCGTCCCGCGGTGACTTGCTTGAATCGTCAGCGGGCCGCGGTGTTGATCGGCGAGCGCGTGGCATATCTCACGACGACGCAGAATCAAACCAGCACCACGCAGACGGTGGAATATCTCGACACTGGAATCAAGCTTAATTTCCGACCATTTATCACCGACGACGGGATGGTTCGCATGGAATTGTTCCCGAGTATCTCGGATTTCACCCTGCGCAAGATTGACACGGGAGTCGGCAATAGCTCCACCACAGTGCCCGACTCAACCAATCAGGAACTGCGCACAAATGTGCGCGTTCGCAGCGGACAAACCATTGTGCTGGGCGGTCTCTTCAGCGACAAGATCACGACTCAGCGCCGTCAAGTTCCATTCCTCAGTGACATTCCACTCGTCGGCGGCGCACTGACTGGTCAAGCCGATGCCGTCAAACGCAAAGAGATTATTTTTCTTGTCACGCCAACGATCATTGAAGACGGCAAGCTGTACGAAGAAGGCAAAGATTCTCTTGAGATTGTCGAAAATATACGCGTCGGCGCGCGCGCTGGTCTCTTGCCATTCTCGCGCGAGCAGGTCACGGCGAATTACCAACAGGATGCGTTCAATGCTTACAACAATGGTGATCTGGCAAAGACACTCTATTACTCCAATGCGGCGCTGCGCATGAAGCCAGTCTCGCCAGCGATGCAGCAGCTTCGCGAACGAGTCATCTCGATGCCGGGATCGGACTATCAGGAGCGAATTGATCAGACGCTCATCGAACGGCGCACCTTTTCTCCGGGCAATCCAGGCGCTGGATCGCATACGCCGGCCGCCACGCCAGGATCTCATTCTTCACCTGCGTCTGTTCCCGCAGTCGTTCCCGACGGCGCACCCGCAACTGCACCCCAATCCGCACCCGCAATCTCTCCCGAAGATCCTGCACCTGGAAAACAACAATGACAGATCATGCCACACCAGCGCTTCGATTCATCAAGCCCATGAGTTTGCTTGTCGTCATGCTTGTCGCCATGCTTGTCGCCATGCTTGTCGCAGGTTGTGGAGGTCCAACAAAGACCGGAATCGAAGCGCGCAAAGCTGCCAATGATCGATTCAATCGTGTTGGCAGCGCCGTCGCATTCGATCAGGCGACACAGGCTCTTGAAGCTGGTCAATTCAAGGCAGCCCTCGATCAAATTGATCGTGTTGTCTCGTCGTTTCCGACCGATTCCAAGGCTCGGCTTTTGCGCGGCCGAATCGTGTTTGAGATGGGACGACTTGAACTTGCGATGAGAGAATTCAAGAACGCAGCCGAGCTCGATCCGTTGTGCGATGAATGTTTCTATTACCAAGGCGTTGTCGCGCAGCGTTGGGGCCGCGATGAGGAAGCGGCGCGCGCTTATGCGGCAGCTCTGACCATCGATCCGACCAATACCCACTATCTGCTCGCCAGCGCCGAGACTCTCTTAGTGCTCAACAGAGTGGATGACGCCAAGAGATTGGTCGACGACTCCGCTTGTCACTTCGAATTCAATTCAGCGCTCGCGCACTTGCGCAGCGAGATTGCCACAGCCGAAGGCGATCATGCGCAAGCATTGCAATTGATGGAACTGGCCGTCACGCTTGCGCCAGATCCATCGCTCTATCAAGAAGATCTTGCGATCGTGGCCTTTCACTCGCGTGACTGGGATCGGTGTCTCAAGTCGATGGCGTTGCTACCAACTCAAGTCAGCGATCGAGCCGACATGATCCGCATACGGGCGCGGTGCATGGCGATGGTTGGTCGCAGCCGCGAGGCGCGGGATTTACTCATCGTGTTTGAGTCGCGCACGACCGTCACCGAGTCGATCACGGTCGACCACGATCTGACCCTCGGATATATCGCTTGGATGATCGGCGATATCGAACGAGCCGACATTTGCGCTCGCAGATTGATGTCCCGTAATCCGCAGTTGTGCGATGGTTTCTTGCTCAAGGGCATGATTCTCGATCGGCAGGGCGACTTTGCCAGCGCGGTCCAATTGCTGAAGAAAGCCCAAGATTTGGACCCACAGCGACGAGTGGTTCGTGAATTGCTCGTTCGCGCCGAGGCAGCTCAACTCTCCCTCGGTGGGGTTTCGGTGGCACTGCAGCGTTAACCAGTCGAGCAAGTTTCCAAAAATCCAGAGTTTTTCCTTTGACAAGTCTGCCTTTGGGGCTATTGTGTTACCCAAGGAGATAAGAATGAATATCCATTTGTCTATCGTTGCCGCATTTATGTCTGTTCATGCGGCCAGCGGGCAGGCTCCTGCCATTGATGGCACCCTCGACGCGTCGTACGGTGCCGCAATCGCCGTGCAAAGCAACACAACTGCCTTCGGTGATTCGACCCTTGGAGCAGTCGATGCGGCCAACGGTTCCGAACTCGATGGTTTCTTTGCCACCGTCAATGATGGAGTTCTCTATCTCTTCTTCAGCGGCAATCTCGAAAGCAATTTCAACAAGTTGGAGGTCTTCATCGATTGCAAGACCGGAGGGCAGAATCAACTCCTTGGAAATAATCCAGATATCGATTTCAACGGACTCAACCGAATGGGCAGTACGGGTATCGGCGACGGACTGATGTTCGATCCCTGCTTCACATCGGATTTTTATTTGACATCGACCTGCGGCGGCACTCCAGTCGCGATGTACGCCAATATCGCGCAGACGCTGACTGACGGCGGCGGTATCGGCGCATACCTCGGTTCGGGCGCGCCCGGTACTGTGGCAATCGACAATGCAAAGTATGGAGTCAAGGTTGCGCTCAACAACTCAAATGTCGCGGGTGTTGGAGGAGATGGCGGCAAATCCAGCGGCGCTGGAGTTACAACCGGTTATGAGATAGCGATTCCGCTGACCTTGCTTGAATATGACGCTGCGACGCAGAAGAACATCAAGGTTTGCGCGGCGATCAACGGCGGAGGTCACGACTATTTCTCAAATCAATTCCTGTCGCCACTCGCGCTGATGGGCAACCTCGGCGAGCCTCGCAGTGTGAACCTTGCCAACATTGAGGGGGATCAGTTCGCCGTGATTGTTGTCGATCCAAATGAGCCAAATTGCCCTGTGGTTCCGCCAGTTTGTCCAGCTGACTTGAATGGAGATGGAATTGTCGATGGATCCGACCTCGCAGCCATTCTTGGCGGATGGGGGACGGCTGCGGGCGATACCAATGGCGACCAGACGACGGATGGTTCTGATCTTGCCGTCGCCCTCAGCGCTTGGGGTGTGTGCATCTGATGACGGTTCGATTGTGAGACCGTTGCGTGAAGTGGTGATGTACCGCTAGACTCCGTCGGGTGTCGCATTGGACGCGCCACCATCGCACCCCCATAATACCCCACGGGAGACGCATCACATGACTAGGAAGGTCGCCGCGAAGATCGCTCAACTTATCACCGTTATCACTGGTGCTGCGCTCGTCGCGGCTGTCGGTTGTAAATCACAGAGTCCGATGTTGGAATACATCACCGAGGGCAAAGATGCTTTGCAAAGTGTGCAGACTTCGGGCACGCCGATACCAGTCGAAGAATTAAAATCATCGGTTGGCGTTGCGATATTGAAGTGTTTTCAAGCAGGGGTTGGCTTGGGATGGATGGGCGGAAATGGTGTGGCGATGAAACGACTGCCCAGCGGTTGGTCCGCGCCGATCGCGATTGGAGTGATCAAGGGAGATATCGGCGTGTTGATCGGAGCGCAACATCTCGACATTGTGATGGTCTTTCAAGATGCCGCCGCATTTGACAAATTTGTTGAGAGCGGCAGTTATTTTTATGCTGGCGCGCAAGGAACCGCCGCAGCATCCTCTGGCAACACGCAAGCGAGCGGTCCACCGCCCAAGACATATGTTCATGCCGCTGGCTTGTATGGCGCCGTGTCGATCGGCGGACTGGGAATCTTGATCAAGGACAAAGTGAATGCCAGCAGTTATGGTGCCGATGCAACGCCTGTCGACATTCTCAATGGCAAGTTCCCGCAGCCTCCCGGCGGAATCGAACTCTCCAAACGACTTGATACTGGGGTCTGAGTCGCGTGATGCATCTGATTGATATCTCCGTCTTGTGAAAAGGCCAAGCAAAATTGGCAATTGGGTCGTTTTGGGGCTATTCTTGGGCAATGCGATTTCACCCATTCGTGCAGTTGGTCGCTGTCGTGGGTTGCACACTGTGGGCGCAACACGCATTCGCTGCTGTATCGAATCGCCCTGGAATCGGCGCGATTCCATACACCTCAGCGTCTGGCAATGGAACAACCTTTCGCACATTCGCTCCCAATGCGAGCAGCGTGACGGTCGCTGGCACATTCAACTTTTGGAATGCGAATTCGCTGCCGCTATTCGCCGAGGGCAACGGCTATTGGTCGGTTGATGTGCCCATTGTGCAGGCCGGTGCGCAGTACAAGTTTGTCATCCGATTCGCCGCGCAAACACTCTGGCGCAATGATCCACGCGCGCGCGACTTGGTCAATTCAGTCGGCAATTCGGTTGTGTACAACCCAGATTCATACACCTGGCAGAACACAAACTTTGTGATGCCAGTATGGGACAAGATTGTTCTCTATGAGATGCATGTTGGAACATTTGGAACATCGGTCAGCGGCGCAACGCCTGCGAATTTCGATCAGTGCTCCGCGAAACTCGATCATCTGGTGGAACTCGGCGTGAACATGATCGCACTGATGCCGATTAGCGAATTTCCGGGCGATCGATCTTGGGGATATAACAATTCCTATCCATACTCAGTGGAAAGCGCGTACGGAGCGCCCAATGATGTGAAGGAATTTGTTGACGCCGCTCATGCGCGTGGAATCGCCGTGACCACTGATGTTGTTTACAACCATCTGGGTCCAACGGATTTGGATATGTGGCAGTTTGATGGCTGGTCGCAAAACAATCTTGGTGGAATCTTCTTTTACAACGATTACCGAGCCGTCACGCCGTGGGGGGACACGCGCCCAGACTACGGTCGGGGCGAAGTGCGGACATTCCTGCGCGACAACGCGATGATGTGGCTGAATGAGTTTCGCATGGACGGATTGCGGGTGGATGGAACCAAGTTCATCCGTCGCACCGATCAGAATGGCAGTGAGATTCCAGACGGATGGTCGTTGTTGCAAATGATCAACAACGATGTCGACGCGGTCTGGCCAGGAAAGTTCATGGTGGCCGAGGATATGGATCTCGAGCCATACATCACCAAGACAACTGGGGCCGGTGGCGCAGGATTCGATAGTCAATGGGACGCTGGTTTCTATCCCAAGATTCGCGGCGCCATCATCACTCCAAACGACATTGATCGTGACATGAATTCGGTTCGTGATGCGATCGCGTTCTCGTATAACGGTTCGATGCAGCAGCGGGTGATTTACACCGAGAGCCACGACGAAGTTGCCAACGGGAAAAAGCGAGTGCCAGAGGAGATTTCGCCTGGCAACGCGGGTTCCTATTACGCGCGCAAGCGTTCGACTCTTGGTGGGGTGCTGGTCATGACGGCCCCAGGCGTGCCGATGCTCTTTCAAGGGCAGGAATTTCTTGAGGACGAATATTTTCGCGACGATGTTGCGTTGGATTGGTCGCGCAAGACGACATACCCTGGCATCTTCAAGCTCTATCAAGATCTCGTCGCGCTTCGCAAGAACGCATCTGGTTCGACCCGAGGATTGTCCGGATTCAGCACCAATGTTTTTCATGTCAACAACACCGACAAGGTCGTGGCATTTCACCGATGGCAAAATGGTGGTGAGTTGGACGACACGATTGTCGTCGTCAATTTTTCCGCGACAACGCGTTTGAATTATCGAATCGGCGTGCCGCGCGCTGGGCTATGGAAGTGTCGCTTCAACAGCGATTGGACTGGATATTCAGTCGATTACGCCAACACGCTTTGTCTTGACACCGCGTCGTCGCCCACGGCGTGGGATGGCCTTGCGCAAAGCGCATTGGTATCGGTTGGACCATATTCGGCGGTGATCTTGTCGCAGGGCAATGTGCCGCCGATCTATGCGCCACAGGATCTCAATCATGATCAATTGGTCAATGCGGCAGATCTCACGGTGTTGCTGTCAGCGTGGGGTAGTGTGGGCGGCAGCGCGGACATCGATGGTGACGGCATTGTGGCGGGGGGCGATCTGGCGAGCCTGTTGAGCGCGTGGACGCCTTGATTTGACATGGATTTGACATGGATTCGACAGGCGCGCGAGCGCGAGCGCGGTGCGCGGTGGTTGAATCATTTACCTAAAAGGGCGAATGCCACGGCTTGGCCATCGCGTGAATCGAAAATGTGAGCTGCGTTGGCATCAACTGCAACGGAAACTTGTGCGCCATCAGCGATGCCGACCGCGTGCTGGGCGGCGCAGCGCGAGATGAAACGGACACCGTCGATGTCGACCACGACATCCGTAGTGGCGCCATATCGCTCGACCGTCGCCACGACACCGACGATGCTTGATTGGTCGCCGCCGCCATGTGCGCCGCGACTGAGCGATGGCAGTGCGCTTTCTGGTCGCACACCAAGAATCACCGATTGCAAGAGAGCCGATTCGAGCGCATGCTCCTGCCACCGCCCCTGCGGCAGCGGAATATCACGGTGATTCCAGCGAAAAAGAAAACGCCCATCATCACTGCGCACGAGCGTTCCCTTGATCATGTTCATGGGTGGCGTGCCGATGAATCCGGCTACGAATCGATTTGCCGGTCGTTCATAGATGTCCAGTGGCGATCCGATCTGCTGAACGATGCCGTCCTTCATGACGACGATTCGATCGGCGAGGCTCATCGCCTCTTCTTGGTCATGCGTGACATAGACCATCGTCGCTCGCAATGTTCGGTGCAGCAGCCGCAATTCAGTGCGCATCTCGCCGCGCAGCAGTGCGTCAAGATTTGAAAGTGGTTCATCGAAGAGAAAGACGGATGGATCTCGCACCAGTGCGCGACCCACTGCGACGCGTTGGCGTTGGCCGCCGGATAGTTCGCGCGGCTGTCGCGCAAGCAGTTTCTCGATGCCAAGTGTGCGAGCTGCGCCGTCGACTCGTTGGGCGATCGCATCATTTTCTGCGCGGCGCTGGGATCGATACTTTGCATCCCAGATTCCCCGCCAGCGGCTCTTGAACGAGCGTCGGCGCTCCAATCCAAATGAAAGATTCTGCCGAACATTCAAGTGCGGATAGAGCGCATAGTTCTGAAAGACCATCGCGATATTTCGGTCCTTGGGTGGAATATCGTTGACGGTTCGGTCGCCAATGGCGATCGTTCCACTAGAAATATCTTCAAGCCCGGCAATCATGCGCAAGGTCGTGCTCTTGCCGCAACCCGATGGTCCCACCAGCACGATGAATTCGCCGTCGGCGATCGCAAGATCGACCGATTCGACAGCGCGAATTTCATTGGCATATGTTTTTGAGACTGACTTGAGGGTGACTGTCGCCATCGTTACGCGAGGTTACCGAAGGGTGCCAATGAGGTACAACATCCAAGCCATGCACATGATCCCTCTTCTCTCAGGCGTACTTTTTCTTGCTTCGCAGTCTCCGGTTGCGCAGGCGCCTCCCGTTACGCCAACTCCGGCGGCCGCGCCAGCTCTGGCAACCGATGACGGTCCTGTCGATGCCGTTCCTGCAACATCGAAATGCGCCAGCGATCGGCGCTTGGCGCGCACCTTGCGTTATGCGATCTTGCCACTGGATGGAGAGATCGGCGATGAAACGGTGACCGAAGCGCTCGATGAATTTCTCAAGCGCACTCCCGCATCGGCAAGTGTCAACGCACTCGTCATTCGATTCAACCTGACGGGCGGCGAGCAGATTGACACGCTCGCATTGGCTGAACAAATTCAACAGATTCGCAAGCGCATGCCGGTGATTGGAGTTTTCGGCTCATGTGTTGGCACGGGCGCGGTCTTGCCGCTGCTGTGCGATTATCTGGTTGTGCTCAGTCCCCCGTCGGATGGAGTCATCTTGAATTGGCTCCCAGGTTCGGATGTCCTCGATGAAGATGTTTCGGTGAAGGTTGGCGAGTTTTTCAACACATTCGTTGCGCGCTGTCCGGAGCTCGGCTATATGAAAGATGTCGTCAAAGCTCTGCTCGATCCCACAGTCGATCTCTATCTGTGGCGCGCCGCTGATGGTTGCGCGCGGTCGGGGCCAGTTGCACCAACAGGAATCGCAGCTGTGCAACTCTCGAATGGAAAAGATGCGCTGACGGGAATGAGCGGCGAACAACTCGTCACTTCAGGTTTGGCGCTGGCAAGCGTTGGTGGAATTGACGGCATCGGCAACGCGCTCGGCGTTACAAAGTGGACCGAGCAATCCGGTGTTGCGTCCAAGATTCTTGCGCAGATCAAGAGTCGCAAGGAAAGCGATGACGCGCAGACCACGCTCGCCCTTAAGACCGGATTCACGGCGGTCAAGAATGCGCGCAGTCTCGTTGGAGGACTCATCGAGGCCGAAGCGAACGCACGAGCAACCGATCCGCGCACGCAGCAATATCGACGGACTTATTCGCGCAGTTGGTCTTCCAATTCTAATCTCGGCACTAACACCAGCAATTGGCAATTCACTCGCGTTGCCAGCGAAGCATGGAGGAAAAATTGCGACTTCTCAGTGAAGTCGTGGCAGGTCGTTGTGCAGCTCTATGACCAAGCAAGTCGTGCAACAACTCAGGCACGAGTCGTTGCCGCAACGCTGGCCAAGAGCGATCGAATGAAAACAGATGTCGAGTTCAAGTCTGAAGTGAATGCGCTAACGAGCGAAGTTGATGCGATCCTGGCGCAAGCGGCGTCGCTCGATGTCAAGGGCAGCAACGCTCGCCAAACAATTGATTGGCTACAAAAGCACCGCAATAATCCAGCGATGTGATTGAGTCGTGGTGCGTACCGTTCGAACGCGCCATTAACCCTTGACGCCGCCACGGGCAAGACCTTCGATGAATTGCCGCTGCGCCGCGGCGAAAATCAAAATGCACGGCACCATCGTGACAAGGCTCGCAGCCATCAGCAGGTGAACATTCTCTAGACCTCCGTATTGATTTCGGAAGGAATTGAGTGCGACTGCAAGCGTCGCTTGTTCATCGGAATGCAAATAGATGAGCGGGCCCATGAAATCATTCCATACATAGATGAAGGTGAAGACAGCGCAAATCGCTGTCACAGGTCGACACAGCGGCAGGATGATGTGCCACCAGATGCCGATGAGTGAATATCCATCGACTTTCGCCGCCTCGATGAGCGACTCTGGAATCTGCGCGATGAATTGGCGATACATGAAAATGAAAAATGCGTTGCCAAAGAAAGCTGGCACGATGAGCGGCAGGAGTGAATCGATCCAACCAAGGCTGCGGAAGAGCAGGAAGAGCGGAATGATGGTCACCTGCGCGGGCAACATCATCGTGGAGAGCATGAGCAGAAAGAGTCCGCGACTGCCGCGAAATCGGATGCGCGCGAACGCGAAGCCGACGAGACTGCTCGAGAGAACGGTGCCGACAACGACGAGCACTGTGACAACGATGGAATTTGCTAGCGCATCCATGAATCCGCGCCAGCGCACCGATCCCATCTCGGCAAGTGCTTGGGGATAGTTGCCCCACTGCGCAGAGGGCGGCCAGAGCGCGATCCCGCCACCACCCGTGATCGCAGCGCCAGCTCGCTCTGAAGTTTCCAAGCTCACCACCAACATCCACCAGAGCGGGAAGAGAAGGATCACCGCGCCAATGATGAGCAGCGCATACTGCATGATTTTCAATGGCACTCGTGTCATGCCTTCGCTCCATCGGTGTGAACCCATCGGTTGCTGGTGCGAAGAATGATCACGGTGAGCGTCAACACAATCAACAACAAGATCCACGCCATCGCACTGGCGTAACCCATTTCGTAAAACTCAAATCCTTGGTTGTATAAGTAGAGCACATAGAAGCGGGTGAGATCGCCGGGTTCTCCGCCAGTCATCACGAAAGCTTGCGTGAAAACTTGAAAGCTAGCAATGATCGCCATGATCGCGTTGAACAAGATGATCGGCGAGAGCATCGGCAGAGTGATCGACCAGAATTGCCGCAGTCGGCCAGAGCCATCGATCGAAGCCGCTTCGTAGAGTTCGACTGGAATCTGCTGTAATCCAGCGAGAAAAACGATCATGGTGCCGCCGACAAACCACAGGCTCATCAACGCAAATGCTGGAGCACCCCAAATTGCTGCGTCGACTCCGAACCATTCCGGCGCAGTGAGTCCCAGCGGCGTGAGCAGTGGTTGCAGTGCTGCGTTCATCAATCCGCCATCTGCGTCGAAGATCCATCGCCAGAGGACGGATACGCCAACACCTGCGAGCACGCTGGGTAAATACCACGCGGCACGAAAGAGATGGATGCCGCGCAGACGCGCATTCATCAAGAGTGCCGCGAGGAGCGCCAGAACCTGGCTGGCTGGAACGGCGAGGATCGCGTAATAGGCCGTCACCGCAAGGCTGGTGCGAAAGCGTTGATCGAATCGAACGAGCTGTTCGAAATTTCCAAGTCCCACAAATTCAGCGCTGCTCAGCGGTGAAACGCCTTTCCAGCGTGCGAATGCCAGTGCCAAACTCATCGCGATTGGAAAGGCCATGAACAAAGCAAATCCAATCATCCATGGCGAGACGAGTAGATAGCCGGATCGTTCTTCAAGTCGCTCGTTGCGCCGCAGATTGCCGCGGCGCAAGATGATGAGAAAAATTGCGATGCACACTGCAACGACACTCACTGCGATCCACGCAAGCACAGTCCACGGCATCGGCGTCATCGCGCCACGCTGCAATGGACTGCGCGATTCGGCGCCCCAGTCGCGCTCGAAGTTTTCGATCGCCTGCGAAAGAGGAAGATCACCAGTCTTGAGTCCTTGATCGAGTCGCGAACCAAGAAGCGCCTCGAACTGCGGATTCGTCGGCCAATCCACGACCTGCGCGTGATCGGCCGCAGCGAGAAAGCCAGCGTCATTGGCGGGTTGCTGATTGGGATCGTTGAACGAATCGCTCTCGGCCGCAGCGCGGTTCGATGGAATTGCAAGACCAAGTCGCGCGAAGGCACGCTGATTTTTCTCGCCCGTAAGAAAGCGAATGAGTGACCACGCTTCGGCAGGGTGTTTGCATTGGCTTGAGAGCGACCACGAGACAGTCAAGACAATGTTGCTTTGCACCGATCCGCTGGGCAGGGGAGCGAAGTCCCAGTCAAAGCCGCCAGCGCTCGAAGGTGAAATCTTGCGGTAACTCGGCACGACCCATCGACCAAACGGGCCCGCAAGACCAACCTTGCCACCCAGAAAAACGCTCGATCCGCTGGCGATCTTGCTCTTGCCACTGGTCAGCGTGTTGCTTTCATCGTGGCGCCATGCGCGCAACCGTTCAAGTGATGCGACAACTTTCTCAGTCGATGTGGTGAGTTCATCGAATGATGCGCCTTTCACATCGAGTCCGTCGCTCATCAAATATGCGCGGATCATTGCGGGCCAGGTGACAAATTCCGCGCCAGTGCAGCCGGGAATCTTGCCGATCGCCCGCGCATCGGCGATGAATTCATCCCATGTCCAATTCGCCGATGGCGGCGCAAGCCCAGCGCGTGCGAAGAGATCCTTGTTCCAGTAAAAACCGACTGTCGTGAAATCCTTGGGTATTCCATAGAGCGGACCGTCGCCAGTGCGAGTGCCGTCATATTGAAAGGCGCGCACGGTCGCTGGATAAAATGCATCGAGGTCGAGTCGTGTCGATCGATTTGTCTGAAGGTCGTCTTGAAGAAATGAGTCAAGCGGTGCAAGAAGTCCCAGCGATACAAATGCGGGGATTCGCTCCGAGCCGACATAAAAAACATCTGGTGCATCACCCGATGCCATCATGGTTTGGACTTTGGTGTAAAAACTGGCCGAATCTCCTGGATTGATTCGTACAACGCGCAGAGTCGGATTGTCGCGTTCAAATTCTCGCAGCGCATCTTCGACAATCTTGTCTTCTTCTTGGACGCCAGACCAATGCATGACCACGATTTCGGTGCGGTCGTCGCTCTTCCACCATCGGCCACATTCGCGCATCGCAACGCTTGCAAATGCCCAGACGACGAACACAATCGCCGTGAAGACCATGGTTGCTCGGAACAATCGTGCGGCTCGTTGAAACACGCATCGAAGCATAGTTTCACATCACGATGGATGCGGACCAGATGATCGATCATCGAGCTCGCTCTAACATGATCGATCATGTCGCTGCATCGATTCCACATCATGGCTATCGCAATTGTTTTCGTTCTGGTCAGTGCCAGCGCGTTGGCATCTCCACAGTTTTCAACCGTATGGCCGCCACGCGAACCGAAGATCACGAGTTCGATCTCGACCACTCAAGTCACTCGTCCCAAGTCAGTTGAAGTGCGGCCAATCGCTAACGGTAAGTTTGAATGTCAGTTCGCCTTTCAACCTGCCGCGGCGGTCGCGGCGGTCAACCTCGCGGGCGAATTCAATGGCTGGAGCAGTCAAGCGACACCACTGTCGCGCGGCGACGATGGGGTCTGGCGCGTCGTCGTGCAATTGCCTGCGGGCGCGCAGCAATACAAGTTTGTCATCGATGCGAATCAGTGGGTGGCCGATCCGCGCAATGATCAGTCCGTCGCCGATGGACATGGCGGCAACAACAGTGTGTTGCGTCTGGGCGGGCAGGCGAATCTGGTCGCGGTGCGTGCGCGGCGCGGCGATGGCAAGATCGAAGGTGGCGCAGTGCTGCACGATCCAACCAAGGCGGCGTTTGTGCAGCGACTGCCACAGGGCGATGTGTTATTGCGAGTGCGCACGATGCGCGATGATGTCGATGGAGTTGAATTGGCGATCCAAGGCCAGCCGCGCCGTGCGATGCAAGATTCCGGATCTGACGAAATATTTTCCTGGTGGGAGGCATCCATCTCACCCCGAGACGCGCCCGTTGCATATACCTTCCTATTTTCTGATGGAGCGACCCGATTGAGCGACGAACGAATCTATTCATTGAACGCATCACCTGATGCTCTCTTTCACACGCCCGATTGGGCCAAGGATGCGGTGTGGTATCAGATCATGCTCGAGCGATTTCGAGATGGCGATGCGGCGAACAATCCAGATCCGTGCAGGCCGTGGACAAGCGAGTGGTATGCGCTGAGTCCGTGGGAAGGACAAAATGGCAATACATTCTATAAGTGGGATGTTTTTTCGCGGCATTACGGCGGCGATTTAGCGGGATTGCGCGATCGCCTTGGTTATCTCAAAGATCTCGGTGTCAATGCGATCTATCTCAATCCCATCTTCCAAGCACCGACTCATCACAAATACAACGCCACCAACTTTCTGCATGTCGATGAATACTTTGGAACGCGCGGGGATTACGCCAAGGCCGAAGCAGTCGAAGATTTGCGTGATCCAAAGACATGGACTTGGACTGCGACGGATCTGCTCTTTCTGGATGTGCTCAAGCAAGCGAAGAAGCTCGGCATCCGAGTCATTCTTGATGGTGTTTTCAATCATGTCGGCACAACACACCCCGCGTTCAAGGATGTGCAGGTCAATGGCGAGGCAAGTCCATTCAAGGATTGGTTCAGCGTGCGATCGTGGCATCCATTTGAATATGACGGATGGGCGGGATTCTCCGAGTTGCCAGTCTTTCGCAAGAATGATCGTGGTTTCGTGAGTGATGAGGTGAAACAGCATATTTTCAATGTCACTCGGCGCTGGATGGATCCGAATGGTGACGGCGATCCGTCGGATGGCATCGATGGTTGGCGGCTCGATGTGCCCAATGAAGTGGCGATGCCATTCTGGTTTGAATGGCGCAATCTGGTGAAGTCCATCAATTCCGACGCATACATCGTTGGAGAAATCTGGAAGCGCGCCGATGACTGGCTCGATGGTCGTTCATTCGATGCCGTGATGAACTATCCATTCGCGGAGACGATATTGCTGTGGATTCGAGATAAGAATCGCAAGATCACTGTGAGTGAAATGGATCGGCGACTGGCGGAATTGCGCCGTGCTTATCCAGCCGAGGCAACCTATGCATTACAAAATCTTGTTGACAGCCACGACACAGATCGTTTGGTGTCGAAGTTGTTGCATCCTGATAGCGAGTATGACAAGGGCAATCGGCAGCAGGAAAATCCGGCATACAACGGCAATAAACCATCTCCCGAGGAATATCGCCGCGCTCGTCTCATTGCATTGGTGCAGATGGTGTATGTCGGCGCGCCGATGGTGTATTACGGCGACGAAGCTGGGATGTGGGGCGCAGACGATCCAACCAATCGCAAGCCGATGCTTTGGAAAGATTTGGAGCCCTATGAAAGACCGGATGAAAATCGCTTCGATGATGAACACCATGATTGGTATCGCCGTGTCATTGCATTGCGACAGGCGCATCCTGCGTTGCGCAGGGGATCATTCGAAACCATCATCAGCGACGACGCCCAAGATGTTTGGGTATTTGTGCGCTCGCTGGCGCAGGAGACCATCTTGGTCGCCATCAACGCATCGAACACCGAGGCGCGCGTCGATCTCTCGCACAGCACGGTTGGAGGTCGTCCAGGTCACTGGCGCACGATTTTCGGCGGCGAAGGCGCTGCGCTGGCCGATTCGGCTTTCCCAAAAGTGTCGGTCCCGGCGCTGTCAGGTCGGGTTTGGATTCTCGAACCATGATCAACGCGCGTGGGTCTACCAATCCCATGCTTGGCAAGCGCGCGTGCGGCGTGTTGGCTCATCTGTCGAGCCTTGACGGATCATGTGCGATTGGTGAACTCGGTCGCAGTGCGCACGACTTTGTCGATTGGTGTGCGAGCGCGGGATTGTCTTGGTGGCAGATGTTGCCGGTCGGTCCGATTGGTCTAGGAAACTCGCCGTATTCGAGCACATCGAGTTTCGCTGGTGAACCGCTTTTTCTTTCACTCGATTCCCTCGCCGATGATGGACTGCTCGCGAGGCGCGATGTGCGCGAGGCAGTCGGGGTGGCGCGCAAGATCGCCAAGCGCTCGATGTCGGCGACGGCTTCGCGCGCGCGAAGCGATTACGACGCGGCGCGTATCGCCAAAGAGCCAGCGTTTCTGCGCGCGTTCGAGTCCTTTCGAATCGGTGGCGGATTTCGCTCGGCTGATTTCCGCGCCTTTGCACGGCGAGAATCATGGCTAAAAAATTGGCAACTCTTCACCAAGGACACGCAGGGATATCACGCCTTTTTGCAATTTCAATTCGACCGCCAGTGGACGGCGCTGCGTGCGAAGTGCGCGGCGAATCGCGTGAAATTGATGGGCGATCTGCCAATCTTTGTCACTCTTGAGAGCAGTGATGTTGCCGCCAACCCAGGTCTCTTTCGTTTGGATCGCACTGGCCGTCCAGAAGTATTGACTGGTGTGCCGCCAGATTATTTTTCCAAAGATGGTCAGATGTGGGGTCATCCACATTATCGCTGGTCGGCGCATCGAACGCAGAAGTTCGCATGGTGGATTGAGAGAATCGCCGCTTCTCTGCGCCGATTCGACGGCGTTCGCATCGATCACTTTGTTGGATTCCATCGCGCATATGAAATTCCAGCTCGCGCGCGCAATGCCCGCCGTGGTCGGTGGCGCCCACAGGCAGGGGAGGAGTTGCTGACGGCTGCACGGCGTGCGCTTGGACCATTGCCGCTTGTCGCCGAAGATCTCGGTGCGGTGACACCCGAAGTGATTGCGCTGCGCAAACAGTTTGCGCTGCCCGGAATGAAAGTCTTGCATTTTGCTTTTGATACGGACGATTCTTCGAATTTGCCCCATCATCATGAGCGTGATTGTGTGGTCTATCCAGCGACTCACGACAATGACACGACGCGCGGGTGGTGGAAACATCTCGGCGCCGCGCAGCGCCAACGATTCACTCGCTTCGCCGGAACGGATGCGGCGCGTCAACCGCACAGTGCGATGATTCGAATTGCGCTGGAGTCTCCGGCTCAACTTGCGATCGTCGCACTTCAGGATGTTCTTGGCCTCGATGAATTGGCGCGCATGAATGTGCCCGGTCGGGCTCGAAACCAGTGGCAATGGCGCTTGGGCAAGGATTGGCCAACGCAACGCGCTCGCGCCGCACGCGCCATTCGGGCCCTTGCTGCGCTCACGGGTCGCATCCCGTGATCGACGGGGGTTGATCCACAGTTTGCTGAGTGAATTTGGTAGAAATGCTCGACTCATGGCGCGCTCGAAACGGTTCCCATCCATCGGCAGTGACGATCTCGTCACGCACCTTCGCGATCTTGCGTCCAACTTGTGGTGGGCATGGAACGAAGAGGGCTGGTCAGTTTTTCAAACGCTCGAACCGATCGAGTGGCGCGCGACGAATCACTCGCCGCTGAGAACGCTCGAGCGCACATCGCATGCGCGGCTCGAAGCGCTTGCGTGCGATCCAATCTTTGTGAAGCGTGTCTATGACGGTTTGGCCGCACGCGCGGCATATCTTGGTGAGCGCGCTTGGTTTCAGCGCGGTGCAGCGGCGCGTCAACCCGGATTTCGCGTCGCATATTTCTGCAGCGAATTTGGACTGCACGAGTCCATCCAACAATATGCGGGCGGGCTGGGCATTCTTGCTGGCGATCATCTCAAGAGTGCTTCCGATTTGGGAATCCCACTTGTGGGTGTTGGACTCGCCTATCGGCACGGCTATTACATTCAGAATCTCGCGCGCGACGGCTCGACGCAAGTTCTCTATCCAGAATACGACTTCAATCGCTGGGGTATGGAGGACACGCACCGAACCATCGCATGCCCGATCGGTGGGAGGCTCATCACCGCGCGCATTTGGCGCATGGCGGTCGGTCGAGTTCCGCTCTATCTGCTCGACACCGATCTCAAGGCAAACGCGCCCGAGGATCGCAAATTGACCGAGGGTCTTTACAAGGGCGAGTCGCTCCTTCGATTTCGCCAACAGATTCTGCTGGGAATCGGCGGTGTTTTGGCGCTCAAGGCACTCGGTGAGCGCGTGAGTGTCTTGCATCTCAACGAGGGCCATGCCGCGTTGGCGGCGGTGCAACGCGCGATTGACATTCATTCTCCGGGCCAACCGTTACAAGAAGCCTTTGATGCTGTGCGGCGCGCAACGGTTTTCACAACCCACACGCCCGTGCCAGCGGGTCATGATCGCTATGACCCAGAGATGGTGGTTCGTGAATTGAGCGGAGCGATGGCCCGCACGGGCTTGAGTGAAATGCAGATCGCAGATCTTGGTCGCATCAACGCAGGCGATGCGAATGAAACATTCTGTATGACCGTGCTTGCACTGCGATTCGCAGAGCGAGTGAACGGCGTCTCCAAATTGCACGGCGAAGTGAGCCGCGAAATGTGGAAAGATTTTTACGGAGTTCCAGCGAGCAAGGTTCCAATTGGATCGATCACCAATGGTGTGCATGTCAAGACTTGGATCGATCCAGATGCGGAGCGATTTTGGAAGGATCAGATCGCGTTGCGCTTGACCAAGCAGGCGCCGACCGCCAGCGGGTGGCGTCGCGCCGAGCAAGTTTCGCCGGCCGCTCTGTGGGAATTGCGAAATAGTTTGCGCAGTCGCCTTGTGCATTTCGTGCGCGATCGATTGGCGCTCCAACGCAAGCGCCGCGGTGAGCCGCAGGGCGTTGTCGCGTCGACATATTCACTGCTCGACGAAAATGTGCTCACCATCGGATTTGCACGCCGATTCGCGACTTACAAGCGCGCGCCGCTCATCTTTCACGACCGCGATCGGCTTGCGCGCATTCTCACCAGCGCCGATCGGCCAGTGCAACTCATTTTCGCAGGCAAGGCTCATCCGCGCGACGAGGCTGGGCAGGCGTACGCGCAGAAAATCTTTGAATTAAGCCGCGATATGCGCTTCGGCGGTGCCGTCGCATTGATCGAGGAATATGACATGCATGTTGGTCGCATGCTCGTCTCAGGATGCGATGTCTGGCTCAACACGCCAATCCGTCCATATGAAGCAAGCGGCACGAGCGGCATGAAGCCTCCGTTGCATGGCGGACTCAATCTTTCAATCCTCGATGGCTGGTGGCCCGAGGCAAGTGATGGTGTGAATGGATGGAACATCGGAACAACATCGCCATTCGACAGCGCCCAGGAACAAGACGCAAGCGATGCCGACAGCCTTTATGCACTGATCGAGCAATCAGTCGCGCCGCAGTTTTATGACCGCGATGCTGCCGGTATTCCACAGGGTTGGATCGCCCGAGCGATGCATAGTGCTGCAACAGTTCCGTCGGTGTTCAACTCCCATCGAATGGTGGCGGAGTACACGCGCAAAGCCTATCTACCCGCGCACCAAATTCGGGGAAGCTGAGTCGATTCAGATCATCTGCAACGATGAGACGCAACGATTAGCCTCCACGACGACGACGACCAGATCGCAATCCCAGTGGAATGCCGCTGGCGAGCACGAGCAGTGCCGCGGGTGCTGGGACGAGATTGGTGTTGGCCCATTCGATCGCCGCATCGTGTTCTTCTTCACTCTTGCCAAGATTGAAGACAAACCAGAATGTTTGACTCGTCGCAAGACCCGCCGCTGAAGCATTGAGCGACAAGAGATATACGCCAATGTCCGCGGCGGCTCCTTCATTTCCCGATATGAAATAGGACGGGTGGAGATCAAACCCAGGACTGACGAAGAATGAAAATCCGCCGCCGTCGAGGGAATTTCCGCTCGCACCGCCGTATTCGCCAGTGATCACCGCGGCGCTTGTGGATTGGAACGCGGTTCCATTCCAGATCGATAGACCACTGAGAATATTTACGGTCAGTGTTGATCCAAAGATATTCGATCCAAAGCCAGGCTCTTCAGCGGCGTATGGGAACGAGGGATCTTCGCCAAAATCTGCGCCGAATACTCGCGCAGTTGGGTCGACAATTTCGTCGGTTGAGTCATTCCAGCTCGCGCTATAGATTTGGCCATTCTGTGCCCACAAGTATGCGTCAGGATTGTGCAGCGGGCCGCCTTGCGCAGCTGCCATCGATGTGTATGCAGCCAGAAAACTTGCGGTGAGTGCGGTGCGTGTGTGACGATTGAGATACTTCATAGAGACTCCTGTAAAAAAATGGATAGGGAAAAACGAAACTGTGAGAGAAGATTTGTTTGTGATCATGGGCACGCACCCCAAGCACTGAGAATGCTCGCAAGATCAACGCCGTCGACGGTGCCGCTTTGGTCGATATCACCAGATCCGCTTCCGCCCCAATTACTCAGAATGATCGCAAGATCGAGCCCATCAACGCTGCCGTTGTTGTCGAAGTCGGCGGGGCATGGATTGGGGATCAAATGATCGCGCACCCACACCGCGGCGAGTTGTTGATCTTGCACGCTCGATCCGAGGTTCATCACGAGCCAAAATGGATCGCTCACTGTCAGTGTTGGAGCGGTTGGCCAGAGTTCAAGTTCGAGCAAATAAATTCCCGCTCGTGGATTCGCCGCACCAATCGCAGGTTGCAGCAAGAACGAGAAGTGACGATGCCATCCGCCGTCGGGCTGCACTGCGAGTGAGAATCCAGCAACGGGGTCTGCACCACTGGTGACATTGGCCGTGAGAAATGAAATCTTCAATCTCTCGCCCATCAGCGGTCCGGCCGGATCCGTTGGAGTAAATCCGCTTCCGTCCCACACTTGAAGTGGCTGGCGGATGTTGAACCCTAAGCGATAGGCATTGTTAAAAGTCCCAGGCAGCGCGTCAAAGCCTGGATTTGAAGTGAAATTTGCGATGCCGGTGTCGCCGAAGATCGCACCGAAGATACGCTCGACGGGGCCGACGCCGGTGGTCGTGACGACATGAGTTGTGAGTTGCCCGAGCGCATTGCTCGAGACTCCGATGTCGCCCATGTGTTGTGCGAAGACTGGCGTGGACATCGCGCAGATCAGCGCTGTGCGGATGATGTGTGTGAAGTTAGGAGTGTGCATGTTCATCGTGTCTTTCAGTTTGTCGTTCTTGCTGTTGTCCGTGGGGCCCGTATTAGGGCAGTGTTGGATCGAATCGATTGTTCTCGCAGTCCTCATAGACATCGTCGAACTCCATCGTTGCGACATGTCCATCCAGAAAACTCCAATTGCTTGTTGACGGTCGAGCTGGTGGCTGGCGGTCGACGGCATTGATCGCAACTTGTGTCGCAGCGAGCAGCGCAACGCTGGCCGATGGCACTGCGCACCATTCCTCAATATGCGGATGATCGGCGGTCGCAAATGGTCCGTCCTCGGTCATCAGCAAGAAGCAGACCGTCCTGCCAGGATCCCGCACCCCGTTCATCGAATCAACTCCCGCACCGGTCCCACCAAGCGCGACCATCGGCGAATAATTACGCGAGAGATAATTGTTAAGCCCATAGCTCGTTTGTCGCACAGGCGTGGTTGATCCACTGCTTGGCGGTTGCGCAGTTCCTCCGAGCTCGCTTGTCCACATTGCAGATTGATCAAGCGGACTGTGCAGCGACATCGGACCTCCGTAATAGGGACGCAGCGTTTCGACAAACGAATTCTTGACATTGCCGATGCCCCCGTGCGGCAATCCAGCGTCGACAAAGTGGTCCTTAAAGACATTCATGTACGCAGCGTGCGCGATCGACAATCCACGCAGGTTGGAAAGATCTGCCGTCGCGCGCATACGCTTCTGCACAGCGCCGATGCCAACCGAAAGCATGCCGACAAGCAGCACAATGATTCCCAGCACCACAAGCAGTTCAATCAATGTGAATGCACGCAGGCGCCGCGATGAAAATCGAAGGTCGATCGAAGACATGAGATGTGTCAAGAGTTACAAAGTCACAGTCGAGGCGACAAGGTGCCTCGCAAACCACAACGCCGATTAGGCGATGGGTGGTGGGCGCGCTCGATTGGCATTAATCGCAACATTCGCAGGGGTCGCAGTTGGTGCGATCGTGAGAGTCTCCGTCACTCGTTCGGTGAGAACAAGCGCGGGAATATCAAGCGTTTGGAAGGCAAGCGCCAGCAGTGTCACACAGGTTTCGCATGTGTGTTCATCGTGGCTGGAGTTTCCGTCGCAATCATGTTCAGCATCGGCGTACTCCGCATCGTGATGGCAGTCGCCATCATCAGCATGGTTGTGGATTTCATTCGAAGCATTCGACGCGTGCACTGCGCTAGCAGATTCATGGGCGAATTCGTGGTCATGAGCCACATGCATCACGCGCAATCCCGCGGCACCGAATGCCAGTGTCAGGATGACCAAAATTCGTGTTGCCAGCGTCAGCATGCAAATGAAGAATAGGTCGCAAACAAGCGCTGTCAAGGCAATGATGAAATTTTCTGCACGCCCGATGCGCCGTGGACGATTTTTGGTGCGATTATCGCCGTTGTGGTGGCTCGGTTTGACCGGGCTTCGCAGGGTTCTGGGCCACTTTGGCTGTGGCGAGGCGTTCCTGAATGAGATCTTCATCGTCTGGATCGGCAATCAAGAGTGCCTTTGTTAGTGTTTTTTCAGCCAATTCGAATTGACCACCGCGCAACTGAACTTCGGCAAGCGCAAGGTATGCAAGCGCCTCATGTTCCTTGCTCAGTGAAATGGCGCGCAGTGCCGCAATGGTGGCACGCGACATTTCCGACTTGGCAAAGAGCGGCGACCCGAGCATCTTGGCGATCTCCGCAGCAACAAACCAATCTTTGGTTGCCCGCAAGAGCGCATCGCACTCACGCAAACTCTCGGCTGTGCGACCAGACTGCTGCAGAGTGCTGATTCGCAATAAGCGACCCTCGCGTGCGAGCGATGGGTTTGGATCCTTGGCCATCTGATCCACCAGCGCGAGCATCGCATCCCATTGCTTGCGGTCGAGAAAGATCGCGAGCTTTTGCTCGAAGTCACTGGCGCGTTTCGTCGCCGCCATTCGCTGCTCATACAACTCACGCCGACCCTCAGGCGACCACTTGCCAGTAAAGACTGCGCTCAGCACATTTTCAACATCGCGCGGATTGCCGATCCAAAGAATTTTTCCGCCTCGTGCAAGGAATGCAGTCGGCAAGGTGTTTTGCCATGACGCATCCATGAATTGACGGTGGGTGCTGCGGTCGGGATCACATCCGATCGCAAAGCGAACTCCTTCTTTGAACCGTGGCGCTTCGAGCATCGGCGCGATCGCCGCCGCTGGTTCGTCGGTGACCGCGATCACGACTAATCCCTGCTCTCGATATTCATCGGCGAGTTTCGAGAGCCGTGGCAGCGACTCGCGCGCCGGCGTGATCGCAGTGGACCAGAACGAAATCAGAAAAGTCTTGGTTGCATCTTTGAAATCTGGCTGTTCACCGCGTGCCCACTCAGCGATTTCGGGCAAAGGCATAGGTGATTCGAATGTCAACGGAGGTCGCACCATCGTCGCTGGAACGGCCGCAGGTGGCGCAGCGGGAGGGACACTGCCTTGCGGATCAGTGGCGAGGGCGATAGCGAGCGCAAGAAAAATGCTCATCCTCAAAGCGTACCGCTGCCCAACGCATCAACTGCCACTGAGTTCTCGACTAGATTGTGCCTATGCGCCAGCAGTCCGCACTGAGAAAATGGTTGCCCGATAGTGTGCTGCTGCTGGCCTTGATCGGTGGCGTGATCTTGCACTGGTGGCCACACTGGCTGGGCGTTCATGAGCACGCCAGCGCCACGGGCATTGCCGCTGCGAATGACACCGCCCAGACACCTGGCTATCTCTTTCCGCTGATTTTTATCTCAATTATGTGGGCAGCACTGCGAGCGTCGGAACATGCAGAGTCGGTAGCGCACAAGTTGCGCGAGCCGTTCGGTTCGCTGGTATTGACTTTCTCCGCCGTGACGATCGAAGTCGCACTGGTCATCGGCGTGATGATGAACGGCAGTGTGGAGAACACGGACATGGTCGCGCGCGACGCGATGTTTGCGACCTTGATGATGATTTTGAATGGACTCGTCGGAGTGGCACTCGTCGCTGGCGCGTTGCGCAAGCGAGAGCAATCATTCAATCCACAGTCCAGCAGCGCATATCTGGGACTTATCGCGACGATTTGCACAGTCGGACTCATTCTGCCGCGCTTCACTACAGCAGAGGCGGGCGGCTATATGAGCGATCAGATGGATGCGTTCGTGGCGGGCGTGTCGCTGGCTGTATATGTCGCCTTCGTATTCCTGCAGAGTTCCTCGCACCGAGAATTCTTCATCATGGATGAGCCCGTGGGCACGAAGCCGACAGCACATCACGGCGTGACAGAATCTCTCTGGGGCGCGGTTGGAATGCTCGTGTTTGCACTCGTTACGGTGGTTCTGCTTTCGGAGTCGCTTGGCGCTTTTCTCGTGACATTCCTGAGCAAAAATTCTCTTCCGCCCACCTTGCAAGGTGCGGCGATCGCATTCTTGGTGCTGCTACCGGAAGGAATTGTCGCCGTGCGATCGGCCGCACGATCAAATGTTCAGCGAACGATCAATGTGTTGCATGGTTCAGCGCTGAGCACGATCGGATTGACAATTCCTGCGATTCTCTTGGTTGCGATGCTCTTCAACAAGGATGTCGAACTTGGACTTCAGCCACCGGAGATCTGCCTGCTCGTTGCGACGCTGGGCCTTTCGATGATGCACTTCGTCCAAGGCAAGACCAACATGCTGCAAGCCATCGTTCATCTCACACTCTTCGCGGTGTGGATCGCACTTTTGCTGGATCCGCGCAAGTATCTCTAGCAAAAGTTTTTAAAAACTCGCGCTGCGCTTCTCAAACCCGCATCGGTGTGGCAAGATTGGGTGGCCGTATGAACGGAATCAGCATCACGCCTGGAATGCCCGCGAGCATCGCGAAGATGAGGAAATATTGGTAATCGAATTTGTCAGCAAGCACTCCGCTCAACCCGCCGGCGATCGTGTTGCCAAGCGCCATGAGCGCGGTGAGCAGTGCGTACTGTGTTGCGGTGTAGCGGTGATCGCAAATTCCCATCAAGAATGCAACAAATCCGCTGGTGACCATGCCAATCACCAAGTTCTCGATTCCAATCGGCACCATCAGGGCAATGATGGGCGGCGCCGTCTCGGGCACAACATGCACTGAAGCGCCGTACGCAATGACCAACACGAGAAATCCAGCGATGCTGACGCAGTGTGCGATGCCAAAAATCCACAGGCATCTCATGACACCCCATCGTGCCACCATCCATCCGCCGGCCACGGCGCCGACGATCGTCATGCTGAATCCAAAGGCCTGTCGCACCCAGCCGATTGATTCGGGCGTATATCCCAAGCCTTTCATCAGCAGCGGTGTGGTGATCGCATTCACGAGTTGATCGGGCAATTTGAACAGCAGTACGAACGCCATCAATGCCACGATGCGAAGGCCCCATTCGCTCCAAAATTGGACAAAGGGCTGGACAATCGATTCGCCAATGCCTGGTCGGTGTCGCGCAGCGATGGGTTCGCGCGCACAGAGTGTCGACACAATTCCAACTGCCATTCCAAGCGTTGCAAGCAGAGCCGCGATGGTCCATCCAACTCTGTCGGCCAAGATCAAGACGCCAGCGCCTAGCACGACAAATGCCATGCGGTATCCCGTCACAAACGCGCTTGCGCCGGCACCGAGTTCTTGCGGCGAAAGAATCTCCGCACGGTATGCATCGGCGACAATGTCCTGCGTTGCGGAGAAAAACGCAGCGACGCAAATGAGCGCGAAGAAAATGCGATTGTGAAATTCAGCGGATTGCGCTTGTTGTGCGCTCCAGCCGTGGCCACTGGGCGGCTCGGCCGCAGTCGCACCCCATGCGCAAAGTGCTACGAGTGCGATGAACGCGAGAGACTGCGACAGAAGCAACCATCCGCGGCGACGGCCGAGCTTTCCCAGGAGCGGCAGCGAGATGGAATCTACAAATGGTGCCCACAGAAACTTCAGCGCATAGGGCAGGGTGCAGAATGTAAGTGCGGCGATTGCGGTGACACTCCAGCTGACGGCCGAAGTCCATGCAGATGCGACGCTGGTCACAATGACAAAGGGAAGTCCACCGGAAAAGCCGAGTCCCAGCAACACCAACATCGTGCGATTTGCATAAAGACCCGCAAGCGAGCGACCAACGGATGGGCGCACAGCGTCGCTGATTTGGGGTCGATCCGTGACCATGAGTCAAGAGTACAAGTGCGATGAAAATTGCGAATCGATTACCGCCCTCGCAAGCGATGCGGGTGCGGATTCGCCGCTCTCAATCTTGCAGTGCAACAATGCGAAAGAGATCGACATCGATGATGCCGCAATCCGAAACTTTCAGGTGTGGAATGACCGAGAGCGGCAAGAATGCAAGCTGCATGAATGGATCGGTGAGCTTCCCGCCAAGCGAGAAATATGCCGCATTCATCGCATTTTGGCGTTGGGCAACCTCGGCGGGTGGTCGATCGGAGAGCAATCCCGCGATCGCAAGGGGCAGTTCCGCAAGGACGCGCCCTTCATTCACGACGCACTGACCGCCGCCAAGTTCTGCCAGTCGTTGTGCCGCGATCACCATATCGGATGGGTCAACGCCAGCGATGCTCAAATTGTGCGCGTCATGGCCAACCGTGCTTGCAATCGCTCCGCTGCGAAGTCCAAACCCGCGCACGAGTCCCACGCCAGTTCGGCCTGCGCGCCCGTGTCGCTCAATCGACGCAAGCAGTAAGAGGTCGCGCGATGGATCTGCCTCGAGCACACCATCACGCACACGGGGAACTTCAAGGAGTGAATCCGTGACAATCTGACCGCTGATGATTCCAACAACGCGCGCTGGCGCATCAGCTCGAGCCGCGATGCGAAGTTTCTCGCTCGAGAATCCAGCGGGCAGGTGAACCGTACCGCGCAGAAAGGCTGGAATTGCGATGGTCGCAGTCGGATGAGTGCAGCGGCCAGAGCGCGCCACAGAGTGACCGCCGACGAATGTCTCTGCGATCTCGAGTGTGGTCCAATCATCGCCTTGCACGCGAGCGAGCAGAATGTCCGCGGCTAATCCGGGCGCTATGGCTCCGAAGTCTCGCAATCCGAAATGCTCCGCCACATGCAACGAAGCCATCGCAACAGCCGTGGCACCATCGAATCCCATCTTCGCAGCGCGTCGAATCACGCGGTCGAGATGTCCATCTTCCACAACTTCGCATGCATGGACATCATCAGTGCAGAAACAGAATCGGTGAGCGTTTGCGGGCGTAACACTTGGCAACAGTGCCGCTAGATTTCGGGCGGCGCTTCCCTCGCGGATGAATACACGCTGGCCAGCGGCGATTTTTTCCATCGCCTCATCCGCAGTAAAGCACTCATGGTCGCTCGATGGACCCGTTGCGACATACGCTTGCAACGCGCGACCTCGCAGCCCCGGCGCGTGTCCATCGACGCGACCGCGGCGTTCAAGTCCAAGGGCAATCTTCGCCATCAACCCCGCGTCACCGCCGATCGTTCCTGGGAAGTTCATCATCTCCGCCAGGCCAATGACTCGCGGGTCATCGAAGAGTGGCGCAAGATCATCACGCTCGAGTGTGGCGTTGGCCGTTTCAAGTCCACTCGCAGGAACGCAACTCGATGCCGTGAACCAAATGCGCATCGGTGCTTGTTGCGCGTCAGCCATCATCCAGCGAATTCCCGCCACGCCGCAGACATTCGCAATCTCGTGCGGATCCGCGACGACTCCGGTTGTTCCATGCGGCAGCAGCAAGTTGGCACAGGTCGACGGTGGCAACATGGTGCTTTCGATATGCATGTGCGCGTCGATGAAGCCTGGCATGATCAGCATTCCGGATGCGTCGATTCGATCGCGCGCGTACAGAGCGGTCGTCGGCGGCACAACGGCTGCGATACGACCGCCATGGATGAGCACAGATGCAGCGCGAATCTGGCGGGTAAAGACATCGACGATTCTGCCGTTTTCAATGGCAAAATCGCCCGGATCTTCGCCTCGAGCGGCGCGCACAAAAAATGGATCTGTTCTCGAAATCAACTATGCAGACGCTTTCACATGTGAATCAGTTCGCGCATCCATCATTTTGCGCTGGGCGGATTGGCAGTCACGCCGTCGATGCCACCAAATGCAGCTTGCCGTGGTGTCATGTCAGTTGGAACGCGAGCCAGTCCGCTGGCGATCGCGCCGTTGATGAATCCGCTAACCATGGCATCGGCAACAGCAGCGCCGCTTGCGTTGGTGATCGCGATGTTGATTCGGCTGATCGCCCACGCGGATGTGTTCCAATCTGCCTTATTGGATGTTGACCGCATCGCATCTTCGAAAAGATCTGCGTTTTCGAGGTATGAAGTGTCGTCGACGAGCACTTCGCCGCGGCTGCCATATCGACCTTCGAACTTGAACCATGTGCACGATGAAGCGCCGCCGCCGATGGGAGTTTGAGTGACATGGCCGGCAAATACAAGCACGAAAGTTTCACGCGCCGGCCTGAAGTTGTATCCCACACCGTCGATCGTTTCCAGAATTGAAACACGATTACCGCCCGCATCAACTTCCTCAACGGTTTGGCTTCGCTGCTTGACGGCTCGGTGTGCAATTTGCTCACCGAGCGAGTCTTGAGGCAGGCGGCCGTTGCGGCCTTTGCCATATTTCACAATCGCCCGCTGGGCGTTGGGAAGTTCACGGCTGACCAGGGACGGAAGCTGAAGATCGGACGGAACAGCCGAAGGAAACGAGCATCCTGTCGATGCGAAAATCCAAGCCATTGCCATGAGAAATTTCCAAGCACAGTGACTTGTACAAGTGCACTTGCTGATTCTGCGAAGCGTCTGCGTCATAGCAATACTGTAGCGAAAGAGCCTCGGATCGATGGTCACACAGCAACCGCTCTTGCAGCCTCTGTTGGTGAGCGATCGAGTTCACGCATGCTCGGCAAGGAATCGACTTCAATGCGAACGATTTCGCCGTGTCGCGGCAGTCCAGCGACCGGGAAGTCTTTGGAAATCACAGCGGCCCGAATGCGCGTGAGTGGGATGTATGCGATCGCGGCAAACTCTGCGAACTCGACCATCAGTCCTTCCATCGTCAATGCGGTGAGAGTTCCAGACAAGATCGGGCTGTCTCGATGTTCGTCATTGCATACACACACTTGAATCGTGTGGTGAAGCACGCGGTGCAACAGATGATGGATTGACTCGGGTGGACGAGCAGTCACTTTGGGAATTCGGTTGTGCTCGCTGGGGTGTGCTATTGGTTCCACTTCAACCGCTGCGATCACCGCGACCGTCGCGCTTGGAATGAGCCCTGGGATTTTTCCAGCCGAGACCCAGTCTTCTCTGCCAGCTTGTTGAATAACCGTCTCGGCCGTAATGATCTTTGAACGAGCAGCCTCTTTGAGTGCGTCGACGAGCAGCCATCCAGAGACTTCGTCGTGATTCTTGAATCTATATTTTGTGCTCACGAGAACTCCTTTCGCATGATTGCGACTGGTGAAGTGCGCAGCGCTAGCGGCACGGTGTCGCTCGCTCTGTGCATGGTATCGCGCCAACCTCCCCGACAAAGAGTGAAAATCCACTATCTTCGCAGGAATTGCGGTGCCATTTCATTGGCTGACAGGTCGTTGGTCGAATGAAAGGGTGTCGCGAGTCTGTCCCGATAGCTCAGTTGGATAGAGCAGCAGATTTCTAATCTGCAGGTCGGTGGTTCGAGTCCACCTCGGGACGTTGCGTGTTTGAGGCGCGTATCAATGATCCGCGGCGACAATATGGACTGTCAATACAACGGTTTTCGCGGGCGCGTCGGCTTCCCATGACCTCGCAAGCTTGAATGTCAGTGTTGTCGAACCCGCTTGAGTTGCTGTGAAATCGAATGCGCACTGCACGAGTCCGCCGGGCACGCCAACATTGAGTGGCGTTTCGAGTCCGGTCGCCTGGGTCCAATCGAATTGTGGCGTCAACACAGGCGCGGGATTTGTGTGAGCCTTGTCAGTCCCCACGATCCAGCGATATCCAGTTCCTGAACTCATCTGCAATTCGACGCGCACCAGCGCGCCAACCGCTGCGGTGGTGGTGGTCGATGAATCGAGTTGGATGATGTCTGCATGTGCCAGAGCAGGTGCCGGAGTCGTGGAATTGTCGCCAGTCACCGCTTCGCGCAGTCTGCAAATGAGACGGCGCTGCGGCAGGATCGCACTGCCGCCAGTGATGGTCGTCGGCGGAGGACTTGAACTATTACACGCGGTTACCACGGAAAGCATGACGATGGCAGTCGTTCGCAGAGCAGTTTTTCGCATGCTCGATGGTAACCCATCGCTGTTCGGATGCGCCTGGCAAACTGATATCGTCCGTTCATCTTGCAGAAACAGAAATCTTTTCTGAAGCGATTACTGACATCACCAACGCCGCTCTTTTGGATCACGACACTCTCGATGTACTTCGGTTGGTCGCTGGCCACGCTGTTCTTGCAAGGCAACTTGGCATACGACCACATCGAGATGCTCGTCTGGGGGAAGGCTTGGCAACTGAGCTATTGGAAGCATCCTCCGCTGCCGGCATGGATCGCCGAAGCCGTTTCGCTCGCCACGAATCGCGCCATTTGGCCGCAGTATTTCATCTCGCCCGCAACGACAGCGATCGCGGCGTGGGTTGTGTGGCGTGCGGCGCGCGATGTCGCCGGACCTTGGCGTGCGCTCATCGCAGCACTCACATTGCAGGGCTGCGTTTATTACAACTACGAATGTGATGTGCTCAACCACAACACGATTCAACTTCCGTTTGTCGCCGCGCTCATCTGGGCAGGATGGCGCGCGACACGAGGGTCGACCAGTGCATGGATTTGGTTTGGCGTTTTTTCGGCTGTCGCGGTGTACGGCAAACACACCGCGGCATTCGCGCCGCTTGGAGTTCTGGCGTTCACACTTCTGACTGCGCAGGGGCGGCAGCTCTGGTGCACACGCGGTCCATATCTTGGAATTGTCGCTGGAATCATCGTGATCGCGCCGCATGTGTATGGCATGTGGCAGATCGACTTCACGCCATTTCGTACCGCGATGCTCGACCACTCTGGCTTCGAAACACTCGTCGCGGCAGAACCTTGGTGGGGTCGCATCGCATTCCCGGCGGAATTTGTCGCCGCGCAAATTTTGATGCTGATGGGAATCTGGGTGATGTCGTTCTTGCTCTTTTTCATTCCCGGTGAACCAACCATCGAGGCGATGGGCGAATCGGAACGGACACGCGCCGCTGCGAAATATTTTACTTGGTGTACCGCATTCCCAGTCGCACTCGCCGCGTTGTTGTCGGCCGCAGTCAACTTGCATATGAACTCGCTCTGGGCGATGGCGTGGTTGCCATACAGCGGATTGTCCGTACTGCTTTGGATTCGCCGACCGATCGGCACCAGCGGATTGCGCACGATGTGGTTCGCTTGGGGCGGACAAGCCATCGGGACGCTGCTCTTTGTATGCGTCAAGATGTCCGTTGGTGCGCAACTCACCGGCAATGTTCCAAATGTGCTCTTCGATGGTGAATCGTTCTCAAGATATGTTGGAGATCGCTGGTCACAAGCGACCAACGGAGCGCCGCTAAGCATGGTCATTGGAACGCACTGGATTGGCGGCAGTATCTGTGTCTATCACCCGGAGCATCCCGATTTGGTGTTGGATGGCATGCCGCTGCGGTGTCCGTGGATTGATCTGAGTCGCATTTCAACCGAGGGAGCTGTGCTGGTGTGGGATGGTGGGGCAGATCCAGTGTGGCTTGAAAAATTTGGATCGCATACGCCTGTTGAGCACTTTGTCATTCCGATGCGCACGAGTGCGAAAGTTGCAGGCAAGGAATTAGGTTTGGCAATCATTCTGCCGACTGCGAAGTTGCCGGCGACGGGATCGATGTGGGATTGGCCCAGGCGATGATGAGTTTGGTGTGGTCGTGCGCATCATGCGCATCATGCTGGTCGTGCGGCTCAATAGTCACTGATCCAGATGCGACAATCGTGCAACCCGCATGAAGCATCAGTGTTTGTTGATCCGAAGCGACGCGCAGAGGCTTCGCATGGCCCACCGCGTGAATCACAACAAGCGCAGCATGAATCGTCGCGCCGTGCTTGCTTGTCATGCCTGTCATGCCTGTCATGCCTGTCATGCCTGTCATGCTTGTCATGCCCGTCACGCGCATGCCGCCAGTCCATCGATCACGCCGCAGAAACCAGTTCACATCGCGCACGCCCAGACCAATCGGTTCGCCCGTGATCGATTCCTCACCCGTGAATGAAATCGCATCGCCCATCGTCGGTACATCAATCCAGCGACCAGTTCTCTGCAAACGCATTCCCTCGCCATCGAGGCAAGCGATATGGCGGTCGATTGCTGGAAATCTCGAAAATTCAGCGCGCTGTGGCAGATCTGCGATGGACAGTCGCCATGTCCACGCGTCGCCGAGCTGCGATGAATCGGTGGCGATCTCGATCGTCTTGCCGCGGCCATTCGCCCACGGCATCTCTCGAGAAGTTTCAGGTTCGAGCATGCGCATTGGTTGCAGCAAGATTACGACGATTCTTTTTCATTCGTGATGTGTTAAACCTCATAAGTGGTGGTCCTGATGTGGGGTAACGGTCACTATCTCGCCGTCGGCTTCAAGATCGACTATGTCAAGGCCGATGGCGATCTCTCGAACTATGTCACCGACTTTTTCGTGAAGACCACCGACTGCACGGTCTGGATCGTGGAAACCAAGGGCCGCGTTGAACTTGACCTGCCGCAAAAGATGACACGCCTGCGCCAATGGTGCGCGGACGCGACCAGCGCGAGCCATGCCGAGGGCGGCCCGGCCTATCGCTTCGTGTATGTGGATCAACAAGGCTACGAGCGCAATCCGCCGAAGAATTTCGCCGCGCTCGCCGCGAGCTTCACTGAGTATCAGGCTTGAAATCAGCAAATATAGGAATGTTATCCAAGGTTACTATTGTTATGGCATAAATCAGTAACTTTTGATAACATCAATATATATGGATCCTCTACACAACCCATTTTCACCTGGTGCGGGTTCGCCTCCGCCCGAACTTGCCGGCCGTGCCCAGATCCTGGAACAGGCACGCATTACGCTTGGCCGCATCAAGGCGGGGCGGCCCGAGAGAAGTTTATTGATTGTCGGGCTGCGCGGTGTCGGCAAGACCGTGCTGTTGAACAGGATTCGCGAACTCGCGGAACAGACGGGATACAAGTCAGCTTTTATCGAAGCGCATGAAGGAAAGTCATTGGCCGCACTGTTGTTGCCGCCGCTGCGTCAGTTGCTGTTCTCGTTGGACCGCATGGCCAGCCTCAGTAAAAAAGCCAAGCGCGGCTTGCGCGTGCTCAAGAGTTTTTTCAATGGCGTCAAGCTTAAGTACCAGGATATTGAAATCGGCATCGACATTGATGCCGAGCCCGGCGTCGCTGACAGCGGCGACCTTGAAGCCGATCTTTCGGCGTTGTTTCTCGCCTTGGGCGACGCGGCAGCCGATCGCGCAACCGCCGTCGCGCTGATCATTGACGAACTTCAATACCTGAGTGAAG